>Ga0068859_100000046_pt1 | contig 142733 bp, 86 predicted proteins | sample KBSSwiS22_FD_66585 | JGI IMG/M metagenome (GOLD analysis project Ga0068859, IMG submission 66585) | Switchgrass rhizosphere microbial communities from Kellogg Biological Station, Michigan, USA - KBS Switchgrass S2-2 | ecosystem: Host-associated > Plants > Roots > Rhizosphere > Soil ...
AGCTTGGTGCCGCCCACCGAGACCACGGCGATCTTCTGGTGCTGGGAGCCCATCGGCAGCGTCGTCCCGGGCTCCTGGTAGTGCGTCAGGATCGCCTGCACGTTCGGCTTGCCGTCGAGGTCGCGCACCGCCTTGAAGTTCGCGCGGTAATCGGGCTTTCCGATCCAGTCGAGCAGCTCCCCGGCGAGCGGGAAGCTGCGGACCAGCCTGTTGGGCGTGGTGGTGTCCCAGAGCATCGTGTAGGAAGGGCCGGTCTTTCCGACCGCGGTCATGAGCTCCGCGAACGTCGGGGACTTCGCCGGGGTGGAAGCGCTGAACGTGCCGGCCCCGGCGGCGAGGAGGAGGTTCCGGAGCCTCAGGAAGAACTCCGCACCGTCGAGCAAGAAGAGCGCCGAGGCGCTCGAAGCGCCCACGCGCAGGCCGACGCCGAGCTGTCCGATGCGCGAGATGGCGCTCGGCGTGTCGGCGGACCAGACCTGGAATCCGTCCACCAGGCGGTATCCGCGCAGCTTCCCCATCGCGGCGACGTAGGCGATGCCCGACTGGATCAGCGGCGCGCTGGCCACCGGAGCGGCGGCCGTCGCGTCCCAGAGCCGGACCACGGCCAGCTGGCCGCCCGCCGTGGCGATGCGGCGCGCGTAGAGATTGCCCCAGGGGTTGACCGCCACCACGATGTCCTGGATGAAGGTGCTCTGGAGCGCCGCGCTGGGCGGGACGACGCCGCTGACGCTGGCCGTCTGCGCGCCGCTGCCGGAGTTCAGGGCGTGGAAGCCGCCGCCGGCGTCGAGGACGCCGATCGAGGCCGCGAAGCGGACCGGCGCCCCGCAGGCCGCCGGCGCGGCGTAGCTCCAGAGCGAGGCGAGATGGCCGCTGCCGTCCGGCGCCGCGGTCGTGTCGTAGGCGTAGACCGACGATCCTGAGGAGGCGACGAGGAGCGTGTCGAGGAGGAGCGGAGCGGCCTGCACGAAAGAGCTGGTCTCCGCCGAGCGCCAGAGCACCGTGTGGGTGACAAGGTCGACGCAGAAGATCCCGGCGGCGCTCAGCAGGTAGACCTCGTTGCCGGCCGCCGAGAGGACGAGGCTCGCCGTCTTCACGGTAGTGCCGCCGGCGAGATGCATCACGTCGAGCTGCCAGAGGCTGCGGGGCGTCGCGATCGAGCCGATGTCGTAGGCGTAGAGGAAGCCATTGGCCGCGGCGACGTAGAGGACCGCGGCATGAATCACCGGCGAGGCGTCGACCGAGGCCGGAATGGTCACGCCGCTCCAGGCGTCGGAGCCGTCGGCGAGCGACCAGGCGTGAAGGGCGCTGGTCCCGGTGGTGTTTCCCTCGCCGGCGTAGGCGTAGCCGTTGAAGATCGCCGGAGGCGCGTCCAGCATCCCGTAGGTCAGCGACACGACGTGGCGCGCGTTTCCGACGAGGTCGGCGAAGACGACGTTCTTTTCGGGGTCTCCGCCGATCAGGAACCCGGGCATCGACGGACCCGCGCCCGGCACCGGGAACGGCGGGGCTTCCGGGTTCTCCCGGCTCTCGCCCACCGGCTGAGGCAGGAGGAGGAGGCCGAGCCCGACGAGCGCCGCCGGCGATGCCGCCAGCGAACGACCGATGGCCAGCGGCACCGCCGCCGCGGCGCTGGCGAGGAATGCCACGGTCCTGATGCCGAAGCCGAAGAGGGCGCGGCGGTAGTACGTGGCCAGACCGGCCAGCCCCGCCTCGAGGAGCGGGACTGCGACGAGGTTGCTCTGCAGCGTCGCGCTGGTGATGGTGGTCTGGGCGGTCGGGCCGAGCGCCTTGTGGTAGGTCACGTTGTAGCCCGAGGCGGCGATCGTCCGGTAGAACGAGTTCGGCGCCTTGAGCTCGGCGCCCGGATAGCCGCCCAGGAGAGGCGTGAACGGCGCGAAGAGCCAGGCCAACGGCGTGGCCAGACCCTCCTTGGGGCTGGACGGGAAGCCGATCGCCTCCAGCCCCGACTCGACGAACCCGACGCAGTTGTGGCCCAGCGTGCAATAGGTCGTGCCGCGTTCCACGTGGTATTCGTAGGCGTCGATCAGGGCGCGGTCCTGCTGGGGGGTGAGCTGGATCTCGAGCACCGCGTCGGGCCGCCGGGAGAAGCGGGGGAAGCGGTTCGCCAGGTGATCGGCGAGGTCGCTCTTGGTACGGAAGCAGAGCTCGTCCTGATGCTGGCGCAGCGGACCGCTCGGGTAGTTCGGCTCGGTCTCGTTGGCGCGGAAGCCGTAGACCTCGAACCAGTAGACGTTGTACTTGGTCGACTCCGAGCAGGCGTAGGGCTTGTGCGTGCCGGTGGGGATGATGTCGCGGTAGATCCAGAGGCCGGGGTTGTCCGGCTCCTCGACCAGCACGCCGGCGTGCCCGGTGTCGGGCGTGTCGAGGAACCCCTGCGACTTGGTGGAGCGCAGGACCACGATCGCGTTGCGGCCGGTCGGATCGGTGCGGCCGATCGGCTCGGTGCCTACGTAGCTGTAGGGCGACGGGAACTGGCCGGCGCTGTCGGGCTGGAGGAAGCGCCCCAGCGTCGGGTCGTAGAGGCGGGCGTTGTAGTTGTAGAGGCCGGTCGTGGCGTCGAGCTGCTGACCGGTGAAGAGGGCGTCGATGGGTGGCGATCCGCTCCTCCTCAGGACGTCGCCGAACGGCAGGAAGTCGATCGCGTCGACGGGCGTGCCGCTGTCGCCGTCGACCACGACCCGCGTCGAGCCGAGGTGGTCCTTGAGGACGAAGGCGATCGGCTGGCCGCGCTTGAAGGCGACGATGCCGTCGGGCCCCAGCACGAAGTAGGTCGTCACCGTGGTGCCGTCGGCGGCGACGCTCCGTGAGACCAGCGGCGATCCGGTGAGGCCCCGAAGAAGTAGCGTCTTGGCGGTCCCCGAGCTGGTCGTGACCCTCTCCAGCGAACGCCGGTCGCCGGAGTCGTAGGTGAGTTCGAGCGTGGCCGGGAGGGTGCCGCCGGTCTGGATGGAGCGCGGCAACGAGCTCACCGGGTCGTAGGCCACCGAGAGGACCTGCCGCGAGCTCGCCTGCGTCATCCGGCCGTCCAGGTCGTAGCCGAGGGTGCCGATGGCGGTGGCCGAGAGGCTCACGTCGTCGACGAGCAGGTAGGGCCCGCTGGCGCTGGCGCCGAGCTTGGCGTTGCGCAGCTCGACCCGCGCGTAATCCACCTCGAGTCCGATCCCGAGCTGCCGCCGCAACGCCGCGATGTCGCGCGAGACCGACATCCGCGTCCAGGAACCGGCGTTCGCCGGCACGTCGCCCAGCGGGACCGAGACGACCGCGCCGGCGGGCCCGGAGAGCGAGAGGTACCAGGCGGCCTCGCCGGGCGCCGCGTCGAAGCCGGTGCCGGTACGCACCCAGCAGGTGAGGACCAGCGTGCCGTCGGGCGGGAGGTACGCCTCGAACCAGAGGCGTTCGTAGTGTCCCAGGCTGCCGCCTCCCAGGTGGAGGGACTGAGTCCCGGAGTGCGGTTGGCTGGTGTCCAGGAACGAGGTGCTGGGCCCGCCGTTGTTGCTGCCCCAGCTCCAGCCGCGGGCGCCGGTGGCGTCCGGCGCGACGCCGTCGAAGTCCATCTGATCGCTGGCGCTGCTGGTCGTCGAGGCCAGCCGGTTCGTGCGGGAGCCGCCCTGGGGCGCGTACGCGTACTGGGTCAGCGTGATGTCGCGCGCGGTCACCAGGATGTTGCCGTTGGCGTCGTAGGCGTCGTGGCCGGGAGCACCCACGGTGATGCTCGAAGTGGCGCCGGCCGTGCTCCGGGCGGAGCGGAGCTGGCCGGTGGCGCCGTAGCCGTAGTCGTAACGGTAATCCGAGGGCGGCTGTGTCCAGCGGGCGGAGTGATAGGCATCGGTGGTGGACCCGATGAGGCCGCTGAAATAGTCGCTCGGCTGCGAGACGACCGAGCCGGAGTCCCAGGCCAGGCCTTCCGTCGAGAAGGGATCGCTGATGGAGGAGAGCGCGCCGCCCGCCGTGTAGCCGTAGGTCCTGGTGAGGGACGGCTTCTGCGGCGCGCTGTTGAGGACCTCCTGGGCGAGGTAGCCGTTCGGCGAGTAGCTGAGGTCGCTGTAGCGTTTCTCGGGTGGGATCGGTGGGTTGTTGGGATCGACGATGCCGCCGGGGTCGATGTCGTCGCCAATCGCCGCCAGCCGGCCCAGACGGTCGTAGGTGTAGCCGACCTTGAAGGGCGGGTCGTTCACGTCCATGACCGGGTAGGTGATGAGCCGGATGTGGTCCTGATTGTCGTAGTCGTAGCGGAAGGTCCAGGTCTTCTGGGTGTCGAACTGCCGCACCGCCGAGGCGAGCGCCACCACGTTGCCGAAGGCGTCGTAGGTGAGGTCCTGGCGATCGGGATTGGCCGGGTCGCCGGAGTTCATCTCCACGCGCGCCAGAGCGCCGGCGAGGTAGAGCTGGCGCGGATCGGCGAGCGCGTCGAAGGTGAACCTCTTCCGCCACTCACCCGCGGCGTAGTCGGGGTTGCTCGACTGGGCGGGGTCGGTGATCGGGAAGCCCTGGTCATCGAGCTTGGCGAGGAGGTTGGCGCTCTTCCAGCCGTAGCGGGCGTCGGCGAGGAAGCCGGTCTCGACCACGCGGCTCAGGCCGTCGTAGCGCTGATACTGGATACGCTGCGGCGAGAGGGCGTTGCCGACCGCGTCGACCGTGAAGCGCAGCCGCCCGACGTCGTCGTAGAGGTGCTCGGTCGCTCCGCTGTCGGGCGTCGTGACCTTGGTGAGGGGGCCGAGGAAATCGTATGCGCGGGTCTCGACCCAGTCGGCGGGCGAGGTGCCGCCCGGTGGGTTGTAGTAGTTCGGCTGCCGCAGCTTGGTGAGCCGGCCGCCGGAGTCGTAGAAGAAGCCGTAGATGTTCGGCAGCCCGTCGGCGGGGCCCTGCATGGCGCTGACGACGTTCCCGTTGCGGTCGCAGACGCGCGTGTAGCGGATGCTCGACGCTTGCGAGCCGAGCGTCTGCAGGTAGAGGCCGTTCTCGGAGAAGAACGCGCCTGCCGGTACGGACCCGGGCTGGAAGGGCAGCCACTCGGTGGCGCTCTGAGCCGACGTGTAGACCAGGCGCAGCGAGGAGGCGGCGAGGTCCGAGGTCTCGGCTCGCGGCGGCGTCTGCAGGACGGCGCGCGACAGCGGCGACGTCTCGTAGGTGAGCTGCGTGAAGCCGTAGCCCCCGACCCCCGACAGGAACTGGCTCACCGACAGCGCCTGGCCGGAGTCGTCTCGCAGGTAGGTGGACTCGTTCGCCAGCACGAGCTGCGCGGCGGGGTCGTTCCCCACCGGCGCGGCCGGGGAAGCGATCTGCAGCGGCGCGGCGAGCGTGATCCGGTCGTACTGCGGGCGCCCCAGCGCGTCGTAGAAGACGCCCGACGAGGCGACCGGGTAGGCGTTCGCGTAGACGCCGGCGATCGCCTTCCCCTGCAGCGCGATCGCTTGCATCGGCTGGCCCAGGCCGTCGGAGAACGCCAGCGAGAGCTGCGGCTCCTGCAGGACGACCAGGTCGTCGAACGCGCAGTCGCCGTCGACGGCGATCGTGACCTTGCCCCAGCCGGCCGGCGGAATGGGCGGGTAGCTGTAGGTGTAGCCGAAGACCTGGACGCCGTCGGCGTACGCGAGCACGAAGCCGTCGACGCAGACGAAGATCCATTCCTGGCGGAAGCCGGAGAGCGGGCTGGCGGCCAGGACCGTGACGGCCGTGCCCGCCAGCTTCACCAGCTGCCACGTCCCGGCGGTGTAGCGCAGGAAGACGTCGTTGTTGCCGAGCGCGATGCTGGCGGGAGCGGTCACGCCGGGGCGGACGAGGACGCGGGCGGCGAAGTTGCGGCTGGCCACGATCTTGAGCTGCGCGGTCGCGCCCAGTCCGCCGGGGCTGGCGCCGGCGTGGGACAGCTCGCCGTTGGCGATCGCCCAGGTGCCGCCGCCGGCGAAGTCCCAGTCGGCCGTGTTGCCGTCGTGGAAGTCGTAGTAGCGGCTGAAGCTCGAGGTGGCGAGCGTGAGCGTGCTGTTGGGGTACGAAGGCAGGAAGGCGTCGGCCGCGGTCAAGGACCGCGAGAACGAGCCGGAGACGAGCGCGTTGACGCGCTCCAGAGGTCCGATGGAGCCGACCGGCCGGGCGTGGCGGTCGTAGAGGGTGGTGATGCTCTGCCCGTTCTGCGCCAGGACCGACGTGACGTCGAGCCGGGTCGGGTCGTAGACGGTGCCGCGGAAAGCCCCGTCCAGCGGCGAGAAGCGCAGCTCGTCGACGTAGCAGACGGTGGTGCTGTTCTGGTCGTAGGCGGTGACGTGCAGCGAGAGGACGTCGGTGGCCGGCCGGTTGCCGCGCAGCGCGTCGAGGTCGATCACCGTCTGCAGGTAGGCCCAGGCGCCGGGCGCTCCGGTCATCTCCATGACGACCGGCGTGAGCCATTGTGACGAGGTCACGTCGAAGACGGCGATCTCGACGTAGGCCTTGCCCTGCGCGTCGACGAAGCCGTTGGCGCGCTTGGTCCAGGCGCTGAAGAGAAAGCGGCGGTGCTGCCCGCCGGGAGCGAAGACCCGGGTGGGGCCGACCTTCTGGCCGGCTCCGGCCGCCGGCAGCCTGATCGACTGCGTGCCGGTGTGGAAGTCGTCGGTGGTGACGAAGCTCCAGATCGGGTGCTGCGGGTCCGACCAGGTCCAGCCGTTCGGGAGCTCGTACGGCTCGCAGCCGAAGTAGGCGGCCTCGTCGAGCGCCGCGTCGGCGTTGGCGGCGATCGCCACGTTGCGGCTCGCGTCCTTCGACCAGAGGAGGCTGGTGACGATCCCGGCCGCGTCGCTGATCCGCGTCGCCTCGCCGTGGCCGCCGCGGGCCAGCGTGACGGCGACGCGGAGCCAGCCGGCCGGATCGGGGTCGGTCGGGCCCCAGGCGGTGAACGCCGGCGCGTTCGCGCTCCTGGCCGCGAAGACCTTGCACGGCGCCCACTGGCCGCCGCCGGAGCCCCAGTCCGACTTCCAGGTCACCACCCGGTTCGAGGTGACCTCGTCGGTGGCCGGCTGGAGCCCGGGCATGCGGGTCCGGGTGATGACCTGCACGACCGGCGTGAGGAGATTGAGGGCTGCCGTCTGCGGATAGACATGCGCGATCAGGGTCATCTCCCGGCGGAAGTACTGGAGCCGGCCGTCGGCGTCGACGTTGTCGCGCGTGGTGGCGGTCAGGAGGCCGGTGTCGGCGGCGAACTCGTTGTCGGTCGTGGTGGTCACGCCGTCGAGCGTGTCGAGGACGCGCCTGGTACGCGGGTAGAACGCCGCGCCCCCCTGCGCGGCGGCGAGCACGGTGATCCACTGGTAGCGCACCAGCGACGAGATCGCCTCGGCCGACACCGCGGCCCGGTTCTGCGCGGCGTAGACGAGCCCCTTGGCCAGCGAGTAGAGCGTCTGGGCGTTCGCGAAGGCGGCGTCGACCGGATAGGCGATCGGCGGCGGGACGTCGGGCGTGAGGCCATTGAAGAACGCGGTCACCTTGGAGCCGAAGGTCGGCTCGTCGTCGCCGGGCAGCACCGTCGCGAGGTTGAACTGCGGCAGGAGCCCGTTGGGCGCGATGGTGGCGACGGTCTCGTCGTAGGCGAAGCCGGTGGGGAAGTCCGACGGCACCGCGCCGGCGGGATAGCCGTTCCGTCCCACCAGCCGCTTCACGGCGTACGCGGTCTGCGCTCCGGCACAGCCCTCGCCGACCACGCGGTGGAGCGTCATCACCGACGTATTCGTGCCGAAGGTGCCGGTGTAGGAAACGAACGACGTGGTGCCGACGAGCGCGGACATCGGCTGCCCGGGGATGGCGATCTGCTCGCCGGCGAGGGGGAGAGGCGCCGGGGAGGTCGTCGAGCCGTTCTTCAGGAAGAAGACGCGTGTGCCGACGCCGGCTTGCCCCGTCTGGACCTGATAGACCGCGAAGTCGCCGAGGAGCTGGACCGTGGCGGCGTCGGCGGCCGAGGCGATGCCGGGGAGCGTGACGCCGGTGTCGCTCCAGACCCCCGTCCAGAGCCGGTAGCGGAGGCCGCCGGCGAGGACCGCGAAGCCGCTGGCGGCGCCGTCGCGCAGGCGGGGGGCGGCGGCCGGCAGGTTGCCGTCGGACGACGGCATCACCACAGCGGCGGGGTTGCTCCAGGCGCCGGTGTTGGGGTCGTAGGCGACGAGATCGTAGACGTAGGGCTGGGCGGCGGCGGTGCGGACGCGGCGCACGACGAGGTCGGCGGCGATCGAGACCGCCTCGACGGCCTGCTGCTGCGGATAAGTGACGGTCGCGACGTCGAAGGCGACCCAGCGCACGCCGTCGAAGCGATGCGTGCTCTGCCCGACCGCCACCAGGCTGCGGTCGAGGACCGGCTCGGGCGCGGGCGCCGAGGAGTCGAGGACCAGCGTGTCCCAGGCTTCCTCGGCGATCGAGGAGAGCGCGGCGTTCCAGACGGCCGCACCGAACCGGTAGGTCTTCTGCGTGCCGACCGTCTGCGTGCCGCGGTAGACGACGAAGGTATCGCCGGCGAAGAGCGCGACGGCGTCGACCGGCGCGAGGCTCGGCGCCGTCTGGAAGACGGTCTGCCCGGCCCAGCCGCCGGTGCCGAGGCGGCGGTCGAGAGTCAGGTAGAGCGGCGCTCCGGCCGCGCCGGCGCGGATGCCCGAAGCCGCCAGGACGTTGCGCGCCGCCGAGACGGCGAAGGTCCCGCCGGTCCCGCCCGCCTGGAGCGTGACCAGGGGATCGTCCTGCCAGGCGGTGCCGGTGAAGCGGTAGCGGTAGAGCTTCCCGGTGCTGACGCCGACGATGGCCGCGAAGCCGGCGCCGCACACGAGTGACGTGGCCTCACCGGCGTCGAAGGAGGGCGAGTAGGAGCCGTGGACCCATTGGCCGAGCTTGCCGGCATCGAGCGCGTAGAGGTGGAGCTGCTGGTTGACGTCGATCGCGAAGACCGACTCGGCCACGGCCAGCCTGGCCGCGTCGTACATCGCCGCGTCGGCCACGTTGATGGTGAGGAGCGGGGAGGGGATCCAGCGCCCGTCCCAGGTGAACGCCTGCGTGGCCAGGATGGGCTGGGTCGCCGTGCCGAACCAGGTGACGACCGCATAGGCGCCGGCGAAGGTGAAGCGCGGCTGGCTGAAGGTGACGCCGGCGACGACAGGGCGGGACACCGGCAACGAGCGGCTCGAGAGCGCCGGCGTGACGCTCTTGTACTCCCACGAGTAGGTGCCGCCCTCCGGCAGCGTGGCCGTCTTCATCGCGCCGTAGAGCGCGCCGTTCGCCGCGTTGTAGGGGCTGGTGGGGGAGACGCCGTCTCCGCTGTCCTGGCCCCAGTACGCGAAACGCACGCCCGGCAGGGCGCTCCCTCCGGTGCGGAGCTTGCGCAGCCCGAGCAGCAGCCTCTTTGTCAGCGCGCCGCCGCCGAGGAACGCCGGCGCTCCGTAGAACGGCTCCTCGGTGGAGACCAGCGAGCCGTTGGCCGCGTAGACGTCGATGCCCGCGAGGTAACGCGTCTCCAGCCGGTCCTGCCAGGCGTTCGGCGGAGAGGGCGCGGTGTGGGCGAGCTGGTACTCGGACGGGTCCTTCTGGCCGTACCGGAAGACGACGTAATCGCCCGTGGGCGCCGTGACCTTGGTGGGGTACGAGGCGGTGGTGAAGGTGAGGCCGGTGGCGCCGCTGACTGCCACGTCGACGCTCTCGTAGGTCCAGAGCGTGCGGTCGCCGAAGCGGTTCGAAACCTCCGAGAGGTTCCAGACCGACACGGCGCGTTGCTGGCCGCTCAGCTCGCTGCTGGAGTCGATCCAGTTGCCCCAGCCGACGCTCCACTGGACGGTGCTTCGCGTAACCCCGGCGCTGGTGTCGCCGTAGACCGAGCGGGTGCCGTCCTCGTCGAGGACGTCCCAGCGCTCGCTCGCGGGGTCGTAGGTGATCTTCCAGGGAAGCCAGTTCTCGGGCACGAACGTCAGGAGCGTCCCTTGCGTTCCGGTCTGCAGCAGGCGGTTGACGCCGCCGCCGCCCACCAGGAAGTAGGTCGTCCCGGCGTGCGCCGCCACGCCGGCCGGCACGCTCACGATGCGCGGCAGCGACAGGCTCCAGCCGAGGCCGAGGAGTCCGGTCGGAGCCTCCAGGTTCCAGATGGAGGCAGCCCGCTCGACGCGTCCGAAGTAGGAGAGCTGGAGGGAGATGCCGACGCCGTTCCTCCCCGGGAGCGTGACGAGATCCAGCGAGAACGCCGCCGCGCCGGTGTACGGATCCACGCTCGTCTTCAGGCGGTCGCCGATCAGCATGGGACTCCTCTAGGTCAGAAGCCGAGGTTGAGGGAACCGGAGCTCCCGGAGCTCCCTGTCGGATTCGCGAGGGTGCGTCCGCCGCGGAAGCTGAGCTGCTGGCCGCCCGACGGGCTCTCCCATTGGTTGAAGCCGCTCGGACGCCACCCGGTGGGACCGCGCGGACTCGTGGGCGGCGAGCCCTCCGGCGACGGCGTCGTGCTGGGCGGCCTCCCTCTCAGCAGTGGCTGCATCGACTCCAGCTCGATCGCCATATCTCCGGTGAGGGCCCCGGCGCCGGTTGCCGCGCCGGTCGCTGTGACGTACGTGTAGAGGCCGTACCCGAGCGCGCCGAGCAAGGCCACACCGCCCACCACGGCGACGCCGACCAGGAAGAGTCCCAGCGGATCGACCCAGCGCAGCGGGTCGCCGGCGACGTAGGCGTACCAGTCGAGCGTCTGCGGCCGATAGAGGCTGCCGGTGAGGACGTCGCGGGAGACGAAGCGGAGGAGGCCGGGCGCGTAGGCGCGGCTGCGCATCGAGATGAGCCCCTCGCCGAGGTCGAAGCTGCCGTCGCGCCCGCCGAAGAGGAACGGGTTCGGCGTCTTGCCGCTCCTCGCCCAGAGGGCGCCGAAGGGGCCGTAGACGTAGCGGTCGGTGATCTCTCCCTGCGGGCCGGTCAAGGCGAGCGTGTTGCCCGCGGGGTCGGCATGGAACGTGAAGTAATCGCCGGACGCCGTCTCCATCCCCAGGACGCCTGAGGGTCCGTGCACGAAGCGGCTGAGCACGGCGCCGGCGGCGTCGGTGATCTCGAGGACGCGATCGAGCGCGCGATCGAAGGCCACCGGCACCGCCGACGCGCCATAGATCGGCAGCCCGGAGAACGACCCGAGGAACGACTCGGAGTCGGCCACGCCGGCGAGACGCCGCTCCGGGTCGCCGCGCTCCCGCGGGGGCGAGAGCCATCCGGCGACGTCGCGGACGAAGCGCGACTCGACGCCGCCTCGCGAGAGGCTGGCCAGCATCCCGTCGTCGTCGTAGGTGAGGATGTCGGCGCCGTTCCCGGTCACCGCGCCGAAGACGTCCCAGTCGAGCGTCTGTAGGCCAGACGCGGACGGCAGCGTCAGGAGATCGCCGTCGTCGTCGGACGAGAGCGTCTGCCCGCCGTAGGTCGCCAGCTGATCCGAGGCACCGTAGGTCATCGCCACCGGTAGCTGCGGGAAGGTGGGCGCCAGCGCCAGAACCGACATGCCGCTCTGCGGCCGGCCCTGAGGGTCGATCGCGTAGGTGACCTTGGCGAGGAGGAGGGCGCCGTTGGCGTGGGTCACGCCGGTCACCGCGTACCCGGCGTCGTAGTCGAGCGTGGTCAGCGCGCCGTTCGGAAGCTGGAGCGTGTGCAGCAGCCCGGCCGGCGTGTAGCCGAAGCTGGTGACGCGGTTCGCCCAGTCGGTGGCCAGGTCGACCCGCCGCAGGCCGTCGACGCGGTAGTCGACCTTGCGGCCGTCCGGGTAGGTGAGGCTCTTGACCTCGCCGGTCGGCCAGTAGGCGTATTGCACCTTCTTGCCGTGGCCGTCGGTGCGCGTGCTCAGCCGGTTCCAGACGTCGAAGGTCCGGACGATGGCCGGCTGCGGCGTGCGTTCGGTGCGCAGGCGGTTGCCGTTGGCGTCGACCGTGTGCACGATGCTCGCTGCCGAAGGGAGCGTCAGCGATGTCAGGCGTCCGGCGAGGTCCGATCCGAAGTCGAGCCGCTGGCCGCGGCGGTTCGTGTAGCTGCCGACGGAGCCCCAGGGCGTGTAGTCGTAGACCGTCGATCGGCCCAGGGCGTCGCTCTCGGAGACCAGCTGCTTCAGCCCGTTGAAGTACTGGGTGCGCGTCGGCTGACCGCCCGGCGAGCCGATCGTCACCTTCAGCCGCTTGGTCGCGGCGTCGAAGCCGTAGGTGTAGACCGTGTCGATGGTGCGGCTGTCCGCCTGCTGGCTGGCCGAGAGGAGACGTCCCAGCGCGTCGTAGCCGTAGGTGGTGATGGTGCCGGTCGCGGAGGGCCCGAGGCGTTCCGAGACGAGGCGTCCGAGGGCGTCGTAGGTGAGGACCCGCACACGCGCGGCGGCGTCGGTGACGGTGACGACGCGCTGGAATGTCCCGGTCGCCGGATCGTTCGCGGTCGCGTAGGCGTAGGAAGTGGTGTTGCCGGCCTGATCGGTGAGAGAGACCGGATCGCCCAGCGCGTTGGTGACCCGCACCACGGTGAGCTGCGGGTCTCCGGCCTTGGCGCGCGGCAGCGTGACGGTGACGACCATCTCCCTGGAGCCGCCGGCGCCGGGTCGGGTGGCGTAGGCGAGGCTGGTGAGGTTGCCGATCCGGTCCCGGATGTCGATGAGCCGCTCGGCGGCGTCGTAGCGGAAGCGGTCGCTGTAGACGGTCGGGTCGCCGTCGAGGAGGGGATAGCTCAGCGCCAGCGTGATCGGATAGGGGAGGCCGGCCGAGACGTCCATCCCGCGCGCGTAGCTGTAGACCTTGCGGTTGGGGTCGGTGAACGTCAGGAGCCGTCCCAGGGCGTCGTGCGTCTCGGCGGAGGTCACGCTCGCGGAGAAGATCGACTGCCAGAGGTAGTCGATACGGTCGTAGGTGTAGCTGGTGACCCGGCTGGCCCCGCGGAACGGCGGGTATTCGAGCCGGTCGAGGAAGTTGTTCGGGTCGAAGTGATAGGTCAGGACGACGCCGGTTGGGCCGGTGGTGGTGGCCGGGTTGCCGGCGTCGTCGAACGTGTAGCGCGTCACGAACGCGTCAACTTCCAGCTGGGCGTCCAGGAAGATCGAAATGTCCTTCTGCTGCCCGGAGTCCCAGTAGGTCACCGCCACCGTGCGCAGGTGCGTTCCGGCGGCGGAACGTGCGGTCTGACGCGAGACCGCCCCCCAGGCGTTCCAGGCGTAGGTGAAGGTCCCACCGAGCGGCAGGGTGGCCGTCAGCAGCCGGCCGCCGGTGTAGGTGTAGCTGGCGACGTTGCCGATCGGGTCGGTGAACGTCTTCACCAGCCCGCCGACGCTGCCGGCCCAGTACGTGTACTCCAACGAGCCGCCGAGCGGCGGCTGGACCGTCATGAGCAGGTTGCCGTTGTAGACGTAGGTGGTGGCGTTGCCGTCGAAGTCGACCGCCAGCTTCACGTGGTTGGCGGCGTCGTACTCGTAGCGGGCGATCCGGCCCAGAGGGTCGGTGACGGTCTCGAGGTTGGAGTTGTCCCCATAGGTGAACCTCCAGGTGTTGCCGCGCCCGGCCTGATAGTCGGCGGCGGCGCCGTCGAAGAGCGTCTCCTTGACCACGTTCAGGAAGCCGTCGTATTCCCGTTCGACGACCCGGACGTTCGCGCCGAGGTCGTAACGGATCCACACGGCTCGCCCGTTGTTCTTCATGGTGCGGACGCGCATCGGGTTGCCGGCTCGGTCGGTGATGTCGCAGACGACGTACTCGATCCCGCCGATCGTCTCGGGGGTGTAGGCGAATGTGCTGGCGTACGACTGGCCGTGGGCGATCGCCCGAGCGTCCTGCTGCGAGACGACCCTGGAGCTCTGGTAGCCGTTCTTGACGAGGACGTTCCCCTTCTCGTCGATGACCTTCTCCATGAGGGAGGCGCCGGTGTAGGTGAAGCCTCGCGGCTTGCCCATGGCGTTGGTGACCGTCTGCAGGTCCCCGGAGACGACCTGGAAGCCCACCGAGCGCGAGCCGTCGGTGAGCGTCGTCAGGAACCCGCCCTGGTACCGGAGCTCCAGGTAGCAGCCGGTGACCGGGTCGGTGACGCGGTGCAGCGTGCCGTCGCCGTTGTAGGTCAGCAGGGTCTGGTTGCCGACCGCGTTCTGGATCACGTCGAGGCGGCCGTCGTAGGTGTAGAAGTAGCGGTCCTGCTGCTTGGTGGTGAGCACGAAGCGCATGTCGTTCCCGAGGAAGAGCGTGCTGCCGTTGGCCACCGAGGTGATCGCGTAGTTGCCGGTCACCGACGACGGCACCGCGAAGGTCTGCGTGGAGCCGTCGCCCCAGACGGCGTAGATCGTCTTGCCGTCCTGGCTGCGGACGAGCCGGATGGCGAAGGCGTGCGTCCAGCGGTTCCCGAGCTTGGCGTCGAGCAGCGCGGCGGCCGGGAGGGGCAGGCTGGACGCGTAGGTCGTGATGAAGACGAGCGGCACCACGCCCTGGACGAAGAGCTCCACGTGCTGGTAGCGGAACGCGCCGGTGGTGGTGTCGACCGGGTCGAGGAAGCTGAAGCCGTGGTCGTCCCTGGGAGGCTCGATCTTGACCGAGACCTGCGCGGTCGGCCCGGCGACGCCCTGGAGCGTGGCCCAGGCGGTGACCGAGTAGGTCTTGTCGACCTGTACGTTGGTGGCGCTGGCGGGAAGGATGACCGAGCTGCCGGTGAGAGCGCTGCTCGTGTAGTCGACGCCGTTGCCGCTGATGCGCACCGAGTAGGTCACCCCGGCCGTGCCGAGCGGCGTCCAGGCGACGCTCACGTCCCGGTTGGGGGCGGCGGAGGCGGTGAGGCCCGAGAGCTGCGGGGGCGCGCCGACCACGAACGGCCACGGCTCGGTCCAGCGGCCGGCCGAGCCGTCCGCCTGTGCCTGCATGCGCAGCTCGAAGGAGGCGCCGCGCACCACGTCCGGATTGCTGGGGTAGGTGTAGGACGTGCCCTGGACCACCACCGGCGCCGGCCACGGGTCCCCGCTCTTCCGGAGCTCGATCCCGAAGGACGGGTTGGCGACGCCGCCGTAGCTGAACGTCCAGGTCACGCTTACCGTGTGGGCGCCGGCGTCGGCGGTCACGCTCTGGATCAGCGGACCCGGCATGTTGTGCACCGTGACGGTGACGACCGGGCTCCAGGCGGTGACCGCGCCGAGGCCGATGGCGCGCAGCTTGGCCGTGTACTGCTGCGCCTCGGCCGGAGACGGCACCTCGAACGACGTCGTCGCCGGCGGCAGCAAGGAGTTGGTGACGCTCTGGCCGGTGGTGACGTCGGTGATCTGCAAGTACCAGTAGGCGACGCCCGCCTGCGCCGGCCACGACGCGGCCAGCTTTCCGGTCTCCGCGGTGAACGCGAAGGCCAGCGCCGGCGCCGCCAGTACGGCCGGCGCGGTGGCCGGCCCGGTCGAGGCCAGCGACTGCGCGCTGAAGGCGATGCGCCAGGACGAAGCGCTCTGAGCGAGCGCGGTCATGTCGTAGGTCGTGCCCTGCTGCGTCGCGAGCGTGGGCGTCGCGCTCTGGTCCTGGTAGAGGGCGACCTGGTACTGCTGCGCCTGGTCCACCGCCGGCCAGGAAACCGTCAGCGTCGTCCCCTGGGGGTTCGACAGCGAGGCGATCGGTTGCTGCAGGTTCAGCAGGGTCGCCGGAGACGGCGCGCTCCAGGGGCCGGGCTGCCCTCCGGCATAGGCGCGCACGCGCCCGCTGCATGCGGTGTTCACCGAGAAGCCGGTCACCGGCGCCTGCGTGCCGGCGATGCCGCTCTGGTCGAACCGCCAGGTTCCGTCGGTGGCCACGACCTCCAGCTCGTAGCTCTGCGCTCCGGTGACCGCTGTCCAGCTCGCCCCGAGCTGCTGCGTCCGGAACGCCAGGCTGGCCGCGGTGAAGCCCGCGTCGCCCGAGAGCGTGCCCGAGGTCTGCGCCGACGAGAGCGCCCAGTGGAGGACGGTCGCCGGGTCCGCGTCGGGGAAGCGGACCTCCATCGTGGTCGCGATCGCCGCCGCCGGCTGGACGCCCTGGAGCAGGCGGAACTCGCTGAGCGTGCCGGCGAAGCCCGGCTCCTGTCCGATGCCCTGCCCAAGGACCAGCGGGCGGCCGCTGCGCAGCACCGTGCCGGCCGGGTGAGAGAGCGCCCCGACGCCGTAGAAGACCGGCATGCCGTCCTTGAAGACGCCCACCGCGTAGTGCGTCGCGTCGGAGGGGGAGACCGTGATCGCGAGCTGGTGCCAGGCGCCGTCGTCGATCGCCTGGCCGATGCCTCCGGTCGTGGAGCTGCCGAACAGGATCTCGAGGTTCGCCGGGTTGCGCACGAAGAGGCGGTGGGCCACGTCGCCGGTGGCGCCGTCGTAGCTGAAGAGGACGCTGCCCGGCTGCGCGCCGCTCGCCTTGACCCAGAACGACAGCGTCAGGCCGGCCACCGGGAAGTTGACGACCGACGCCTGGCCGACGGCGCCGCTCCCGCCGACCTGCAGGACCTGGGTGGCCGCGCCGAGCGTGGACGCGTAGCCGAGCGTGACGGTCGGGGCGTCCAGGGTCGGGGCAGCGCTCGTCACAGCAGCTCCGAGAAGATCTGCAGCGTCGGCGTCACCGCGGTGACGTTGCCGGCGTCGTCGAACGTGAACGCGATGGTCTGCGTCTGGTTCCAGGTGACCGTGCTGAGGCGGCCGAGCCGGTCGTAGCTGTAGAGGACGTTGGCGAGCCAGGGGCCGGGGACCCGCGGCGACCACGGTCCTTTCACCCGATCGCCGGTGGGGCGGAGCCGGACCTCGTAGCGCGGCCCGGCTTCGAGCGTCGCCCGCAGGGTCAGCGGAGGAGCGGCCGGCGTCTGGGTCTCGGCCACCACGCCGTCTCGCCAGAGCTGCAGGAGGTAGGCCGTCACGCCGACGCCGCCGGCCGCCCGCCAGTCGGCGATCAGCGCCTGCGCGGCCAGGTTGGTGTCGAGGCGCACGTGCGTGGCCGGTCGGGTCAGCGGCACCAGCGCGTTGGACACCGGCCCGGCCACGACGTCGTGCGTGGCCATCACCCAGATGGTGTAGGTCACGTCGGCGGAGAGCGCGACGGCGAGGCCGGCGCGATCGACGTCGCCGACCGGGAAGTTGTCGAGCTCCGAGCCCGAATCCACCTGGACCAGGTAGCCGGTGACGCTGGCGTCGGTCACCTTGGTCCAGGAAGGGGAGAGCGTCGCGGCGTCGTAGTCGAGCTCGTTGAGGACGGGCGCCAGGAGGATCAGAGTGGCGGTCTGGCTCGGGGGTCCGACGACCACGCCGTCGGCGGACTCGGCGGCGACGGTGAGCGACCAGGTGACGGCGGGGTCGCGCGCGCCGGGGATCTCGATGGAGTCCTCGATCGTCTCGTACCGCTCCCGCGCGCCGCCGGTGGAGACGAGCGTGGCGATGAACTTCGCGGCACCGGGCTGCGTCAGGTGCGCCCAGGCCGCCAAGGTCTCGGTCAGGTCGTAGGAGACGCCGATCAGGGTGGGCGGCCGCAGGACCAGCGTCCGAGCCAATCCCGAGGGGCCGGTCGAGCGCCCGCTCAGCGTCTTGGCCGCGACCGACGCCTGCCAGGTGAAGGCCGGATCGAGCTGCTGGTCGATGGTGATCTCGGCCTGCGGCGTGTCGTGGTTCGACTTGATGCCGGAGGTCGAGACGAGCGTGGCCACGTAGCCCGCCACGCCCGTCTGGGTAAGGGCCGGCCAGGAGACGTGCAGCGATCCGATCTGGTAGGCCGCCGCGGCGATCTCCGGCCGCTGGGTGAGCACGAACTCGAACTGGCTGGTCGGGCCCGGCTCGTCGTCCAGGTACATCTCGACGTAGATCTGGTACGCCGTGTCGGCCTGGAGAGCGGCCGGGAACGTGAACCGGGTGGAGGTGGTCTTCTGCTCGATCTTGAAGGGGGAGTCGAGGTCGAAGACCGTGACCAGGAAGTAGCTGAAGCCCGGCGGGATCGTGGCCTGCCACTCGGCGAAGATCACCGCTCCGTCGTAGTGGACCACGGTCAGGTCGATGCCGACGCCCATGGAAACGGCTCCGCGTTGCTACTTGCGGCGCTGGGCGTCCTCGCGGGCGCTCTGCGCGTCGACCAGCCAGCGCTTCGGGATCTCGCGCAGCGCGTGCTGGCGCTCGTCGAGGTCCTGCCAGTACCCCTGCATGGTGGCGTCGCCCACCAGGATGCCGTTGGCGTAGAAGGTGCGGTTCTCCATGGTGAGCTTGACCTCGTCCTCGGGCATGCCGACGTCGAGGTTGTGCACCTTGCCGGTGGCGGCCTCCTGCGCGATCGCGGTGATCCGAGAGGTGCCTTTCACGGTCGTCACCACGTCGCCCACCTTGAGCCGCTTGGCCAGGCGGATCCCGGTCGGCGTGACCACCGGGTGCTCCTGCGTCATCGTGAGCGAGTGCCCGCCGCGGGTCGTGATCTTCACCAGCGGCTTGCCCTCGTTGCCGAACATCGTCCCGGCCACGTGGAGCGTCCGGGCCCCGCCGGAGCGAACGGTCTCGTGTCCGTCCAGCTTCTCGATGACCACCTCGCTGCCGTCGGACATCAGCACTTTCGATCCGGCCGCCAGGCAGCCCTGGTAGATCTTCATCGGCGGGATCTTGAACGTGCTCTGCGCCGGAGTGCTGCCGGTGTTGTTGATGAAGGCGCTGATCGGCGTCCCCTGCGTGTAGACCATCACCATGAAGGCGAAGGTGACGTCGCTTCTGCCTGGATAGCAGGCGTTTCCGAAAACGGCTGGATTGATGCTCCAGGTCAACGTGTCGCCGTTCACCACCTTGGTGTTCGGGTTGTCCAGGAAGTTCGCCAAGGGCAGCTTGCAGGCGCCGCCGTTCTGGAGGAACGTGGTCACGATCCTGGAGGTGGCGTCCTTCGGCTTTCCGGTCTGGGGGTCGACGTCGATCGGCTTGTAGTACTGCACCGAGCCGATCAGCGGGAAGCGCACGTCCCAGTCGCTCGGTGCCACCTTCGTGCAGTTGAGGCCAGTCGAGCAGTCGTAGTCGCAATCCCCGTTGTAGGCGCTGCGGTTCAGGCAGACCACGAGCTGGTTGGGGTTCTTGGTCGCGATCGGGGCGTTGTCGATGATCTGCTTGGGGTAGAAGTTCGAGGCGTTGGCCATGATGCCGCTGTGGTGGTTGCCGTCGCGGTCCTCGTAGAAGTAGCTGCCCACCGCCTGGGCGAGCCGCCCTTCGGTCGGGGTCGGGGTGCCGAAGTCCCCCTCGGCGGCGAGGAGGACGTCGGTCCCGGCGTAGAACTGGTCCGTGCGCTTGACCGGCCCGATCGGCTCGTCGGCCTCGTTGTAGACGCCGAGGACCAGCATCGTGGAGTTGGTTCCCAAGGGGATCGAGGAGAGCGCCTGCGTCTGGAAGGTCTTCTGATCGTTGGTCTTGAGCTCGACGATCATGTTCAGGGGCTCGGGCCCGGTCGTGGCGACGGTGCGCTTCGTCGGCCCCTTCTTCGAGAGCTCCTCGAGCGAGCGGAAGAGCTGGGGGTAGCGCGTGGGCGTGTAGCCGGCGCGCTCGAACTGCCGGCGCATGAACCGGTAGTGCACCGGATCGCGCAGGTCGAGGTCCTCACCCTCGATCACGTGCCGTCCCTTGAGGACGTGCTGGAGGTCTTCGGCATCCTGCCGCGGGTCGCCCTCTCTTCGATTGTGGATGACGCTGATCGGCGGGATCACCCGCGTGGTTCGGGTCGCCCGGTCGTCCAGGTCGCCGATGGAGGCGAGCGCCGGAACGCCGCCCACGCTGACCCAGACCGCCGACACGAAGGCGCCGTCCCTCGGGTAGCAGGCGCCGAAATCGGCCTGTTGGATCTTCCAGCTGATGGTCCCGCCCTTGATCTTGGTGAACCGCCGGAAGAAGTCGGCAGGCTTGACCGCCGTGCAGCCCCCTCCGTTCTTCCGGTCGAGGAGCTGGAGCACGACGCCGGCGTTCTTGGGCTGCCCCTTCTTGTCGTAGGTGACGCGGTCGATCGACTTGCCGAAGGTCAGCGAACCCTGGACCGGGAACCTGGTGCTCTTGGGGGAGAAGTAGTCGCAGGTCTTGTCACGCCGGCCGACGCAGACGCGGATCAGCTTGGGGTCGCGACCGGTGGCCGGTGCGGTGCTGGTGATCTTCTTCGGCGTCGTGCCGGATTCGGCGAGCACGATGTTCGCGATCGGCCCATCGGGCGTCTCGACGTAGTAGTTCAGGACGGCGCGCGCCAGGCGCGAGGGCCGGTCGGACGGAAGCACGCCCTCGGCCTGGGCGGTGACGAACTTGGCGCCCTCCTCTTGCACGTGCTTGGCCGTCCCGATCGGCTGGTCGGCGGCGTCGAAGATCTGGAGCGTCGCCATCACGAAGTCGCTGCCGTCCGGGATCGTCACGACGGCGGTGGCCTGGAAGCGCTGCTGGTCGTCGGTGGCGATCGAGGCCACGAAGGCGGCGAACGCCCGCCCGTCTCGCGGCGGCCTGGGCTTGGCGGGGGCCTTGCCGCGAGCCGCCTCCAGCCGGTCGTACAGTGCCGAATGGCTCTGGCGGCTGAGACCGGCACGCTCGACCGACTCGGTGAAACGCCGGTAGTCCTCCGCGTTTCGGAGGTCGAGCGAGGGGGCCTGCGGCGCCGCCCGGGCGATGCCGGCGAGCAGAAGGACCACGGGGGCGAGACGGAGGAAAACGCGCACCCGGAGCGAAAGCGGTGTCGTGATCATCGTGCCTCCACTCTCCCCGTCGACGTGCGAGCCGTGCACGGGGCTTCACCTGACGGGGAAGACGCTCTGGAGGGACGCTTTTCGCCCCCGGGCGGCGGCTTTTTTCAGGAGGGCGGTGGCTCGACCTCCGCCCGATTGCGGCCCGCCTCCTTGGCGCGATAGAGCGCTCGGTCCGCCGCGGCCACGAGCTCGGCGGCGCGGGATCCGGGGCGCGGGAACGCGGCGCTCGACCCGACGCTGATCGTGAGGAAAGGGCCGGCGGTATTCCCGGGATGTGGAATCGCCAGCGCCTCGACGACGCGGCGTGCGCGCTCGGCGGTCGCTCGCAGGGTCTCGGTTGAGGCGACCGCCAGGATGATGCCGAACTCCTCGCCTCCGTAGCGGGCGACGAGCTCCCCGGCCCGGACGTGCGCGGACGCAAGGGCTCCGGCCACGGCGCGGAGAGCCTCGTCGCCCTTCTGGTGGCCGAGCGTGTCGTTGTACGCCTTGAACAGGTCCACGTCGATGAGGAGGAACGCGACCGCCGTCCCGGTCCGGGTGCCGCGTCGCCATTCCACGTCGAGTGCCTCGTCGAGCCGCCTCCGGTTCGCGACGCCCGTCAGGCCGTCGACGGTCGAGAGGGCCTCCAGACGCTCGTTCGCGCTCCGCAGCTCCGCGGTCCGCCGCGCCACGACCTCCTCGAGCTCCTGCTTGCGCCGCCGCTCACGTCGCAGACGGCTCAGGTGGAAGAGCGGGCCGGCGACCACGAAGAGGAGCGCGGTACCGCCCCGGAACCACCAGGTCTCGACGAGGCGGGGCTCGACCGTGAAGCGCAGCGCCGCCTCGTCCGGCTCGAAAGTCCCGGCCTCGCTGGCGGCGGCGACGTGCAGCGTGTAGCGACCCGCCTTCAGTGCCGTGTAGCGCGCCGATCGATCACCTCCCATGTCCACCCACGAGCGATCGAAGCCGTCGAGCCGGACCCGGAACCTCACCTTCTCCGGCGCGCTCAGGGTGAGCGCCGTGTAGCGCACGTCGAGCACGCGCAACGCCGGCGCCAGCGACTGTCCGTCGCGCACTTCCACGCCGTCGGCGAGCACGCGCTCGATGCGCACCGGAGGAGGCCGCCGGCTGGCGACGACCCGCGTCGGGTCGACCATGGCCAGCCCCCGGACCATGGGGAAGTAGAGGCGCCCCTCGCGGTCGCGCGCCGCCGCGGGCTGGATGCTGCCCACTCCCTCGACCGACCGGAGCCCGTCGCCCCGGCCGAACGCCATCACCCGGACGTGCATCGCACCCGGCGGCGCCGTGAGATCGGCGCGAGGGATCCGGTAGATGCCGCGGTTCCCGGAGAGCCAGAGATTGCCGTCCCGGTCGCCGACGATCCCGGTGACGACCGGCTCCAGGAGCCCATCCTTCACGCCGAAGACGGTGAGCCGGCCCTTCGACACGCGGATCAACCCGCTCTTCGAGCCGAGCCAGAGGCCCTGCTCGTCTTCGTAGATCGACTGGAGTCGATCCGACGGGAGACCGTCGGCGCGCGTCCAGCGTTTCACGACGCCGCCGGCGATCCGGAGGAGCCCCGACCTGGCCGTCGTGACCCAGAGCGCGCCGTCGCGGTCTTCGTGGAGGGCGCGGATCTCCTCGTCCGGCGCCGCGAAGCTGGAGACGGCCCCTCCTTCGCTCGAGACCAGGAAGATCCGCTCGCGAGCCGCGATGTAGAGCCCGCGCCGGCCGCGCGTCATCGCGGTGGCGGCCGGCGCATCGGCGAGCGTCGGGTCGCCCGGGGGAACGATGGCATTCCCGGCGAGCCGCGCGATGCCGAGCTGCGTCCCGATCCAGAGGTCGCCCCGCTCGTCCTCGGCGAGCGCGCGGACGACCGCGCCCTTCAGCTTGCCCTCGAAGGCGTAGGTGGTGACGCGGCCCCCCTCGATGCGCGCCAGGCCGCCTCCGGCCTCGCCGACCCAGACCACACCGTTCCGGTCGACCAGGGGGGCCCTCACCTCGTCGCCCGGCAGCCCGTCCTTCTGCGTGTAGGTGTAGAAGGGCGCGTCGCGCAGCCGGACCAGTCCGGCCACGGTCGTTCCGATCCAGACGTTCTCCTCGCGGTCGACCGAGATCGCGCGCACCCGCGCTGCCGGCAGCTCGTCGGCGAACGAAGCGAACGCGCCATCCGAGAAACGGACGAGGCCCTCGCCGGAGCTGCCGATCCAGACGTTCCCTCGCCGGTCGGCGCCGAGCGTCTGCGCGTCGCGCACCGGCAGGCCCGCGACGCGCCCGAACTGCCGCTCTCCCGGAGGAGACCGGAACAGACCGGACGGCGTCGCCACCCAGAGACGGCCGGTGGCGTCCCGCGCCAGCGCGCGGACGGCGTCGGACGGCAGGCCGTCCGGCTGGCCGAGGACGACGGCGGTCGGGTGCGGCCCGGCTCCGACGCGAAGCAGCCCGGTGCCCGTGCCGACCCAGAGCGTCCCGTCCGGTTCCGCCGCGACGCAGCGGATCGACCTCTCGGCCAGCGGCGGCGGGACCTCGCACGCTCTCCCGGACGCGGGATCGAAGCAGCGAAGGCCGGCGTCGGTCCCCACCCAGACGGCGCCCTCCCGTTCGGCCAGGGTGCGCACCAGCGGGCTCGGCAGTGGAACGTGCACCGCGTCGAAGCGGCCGTCCCGCCATCGCACCAGGCCGCCCCAGGTCCCGGCGTAGAGGTCGCCGCTCTTCGTCTCCAGGAATGAGAGGACCGTGGCGTCGGTGATGGCCGGCGTGTTCGACCGGTCGAACACCTCGAAGCGGACTCCGTCGAAGCGCGCCAGCCCGTCCTGCGTGCCCAGCCAGAGGTAGCCGTCGCGCGTCTGGAGGATCGCCTGGACGGTGGCCTGCGGCAGGCCCTGCTCGGCCTGCCAGGAGTCGACGGCGTAGTGCGACGGAAGACGGTCCGGCTGCGCGACCGCCGCCGCGGTCCAGAGACAGGCTGCCGTCACGGCGAGGGACCGGCGCGCCCGCATCGTCACGGCTCGCCGACCAGGAGGAACCCCGCCCAGTGGACGGGGTTTTCCGGCAGCGGGGCCGGCCCCAGAGGTCCCTTCACCAGGAGCCGGCCCTCACGGAGCCGCGCCAGGAGCTCGAGCTGGGCGTCGCGTAGCGCGCGGTCGCGGCTCCGGCCCTTGGCCAGACCGCGGTAGAAGGACTTCATGAAGTCGGCGGCGATCTCGTCGACAACGTCCCAGGCGGTGGCGACGACCGCGGACACGCCGGCGGAGAGGAACGCGCGGGTGAGGCCGACGACGCCGTCGGCGGACGGCTCGCCGGTCGCGCTGCGGCAGGCGCTCAGCACGACGAGGTCGGCCCGGAAGCGCAGGTCGTAGAGCTCGCCGGCGGTGAGGCGGCCGTCGTCGCCGTCGGCAGGGGAGAAGGCCAGGAACGACTCCATGGGGCGGTCGTCCCGCACCAGCGCGTGAGTGGCGAGGTGGAGGAGCGCCGCGTTCGGGGCGCGCTCGCGGAAGTTCCGCTTGGTGGCCAGCTTCCCCGTCAGCACCTGCGCGCCCGGACGCTGCGCGAGGACCGCCTGGGCCTCGCGGCGGCTGCCGGGGAGCGGCGGCAGCGCGTCGGGCAGCGACGCGGGATCGGCGACGATCACGGTGCCGGAGGCGCGCTCGCCAGCCGGCCGTGCGGGCCACGACGCGCTGGGCACCGAGTGGATTGCGAAGTCCTCCACCAGGTAGCGGCCGTCGGGGCCGCGCAGCGCCGCGAACGGCAGGGCAACGAGGGGTCCGTGGGGGACGACCGTAAGACGAGCGCGGCCGCCCGGAGATTCGCCGCCCTGCTTGAGCCAGGGCCGGATCGGTGCGATCAAGGTGTCGTAGAGCTGGCCCCAAGCATCCGGTGACGAGCCGCGGCGTGCGCGAGAGACCAGGCGTTCGAGCCGCTCCTGGCTGACGTCGAGCCGCACCATGCGGACCGCTCCTCCGGGAGAGACGACCCAGACGAACGTCACCTTGGGCGTGACGAAGGTGCTGACCAGCGTCGAGCGCAGCCGTCGGGCCGTGGCCGCGATCTCGGCGAAGGTGGCCGAGGGTGCCGTGACCGTGCTTGCCGGGCCCTTCGCGAACCTTGCGCGAGGCGCCGTCACCGCCGGCTCGGTCTCGCGGGAGCGGGTCGCCACCAGGTCGAGGAAGGCGCGGCTGCGGGCGCGCTCGGCCGTCAGCAGCGCCTCTTCCTGCAGTCCCTGCCGCTCGAAGATGTCCACCGCGAACGCGTAGAAGTCGCGCGCGGTCCCGCTCCTGGCGAACTCCTGCTTGAGGAGGTCGTCGGGGACGAGCTCGGGGCGCGTCTCCTCGAGCAGCTCGAGGCCGCGGCGGGTATCGCCGGCCGCGGCGTCCCGCTGCCCGTTCGCCACCAGGATGCGGGCCCGGGTGAGGTGGCCCTGGATCTGGTGGTAGACGTTCCCGGTGCGCTCGGCCCCGCTCAGACCGAGGTCGGCCCAGCGTCTGGCGTCGTCGAGCCGGCCGAGGCCGAGCTGCGCCTGCGCCATCTGGATCTGCATCAAGGGCCGCCTCGCCGGGAGGATCTGGTCCGAGTCGATCGCCTCGGCGAGGAGCGCCGCGGCCCGCTGGTCCTCTCCTCCCGAGAGCCGCACCTCCGCGAGGTTCCCGAGCACGACCGGAACCACCCGGTGCGCGTCGAGGGTCCGGGCGAGCTCCAGCGCCTGCTCGAAGTGCTCCGCCGCCTCGCGCGGCCTCGAGAGCCGCACCAGCACCTCGCCGATCGCATTGAGGCTCTCCAGGATCCCCATCCGATCGGCCGTCTTCCGGCGCCGGGCGAGCGAGCGCCGGAGGACCTCCAGGGCCTTCTCCTGCGCGCCGTGCAGGCTGTAGGCCTCGCCGAGAGACGTCAGGATCGAGTTGGTGGGCTCGCGGCCGTCGTACCCCTCGACCAGCTGCTGGGCTTCCTCGAGGACGTCGATCGCCGCCTTCAGCCGGCCGGCGCCCATCAGGTCGTCCGCCTGGAGGCGCCGGATCCCCGCCAGCCGGACCCGGTCGCCGGTCCTGGTGGCCAGCGCGGCGGCCCTCTCGAGGAAGCCTTCGCGGAGGGGCCCGGTGGAGGCTGCAGCGAGGTTCGTGAGGATCCGGGACTGCTCGCGCTCGTCGCCCATCGCCTCGAACTCGGCGAGCGCCAGCAGCCAGTGCGCACGGGCCAGCTCGGCGTTCTCGGAGTAATAGGCTTCCGACCCGAGTCCCGCGCGCGCGAGGGCGATTCCGCACCGGTCCCCGGAGGCGAGGAAGAGGTCGAGCGCGCGCTCCAGCTCCGCCTTCCCCTCGGCGGAGCGGCCCGCGCGCCGAAGCGTCATGCCGAGGGCGAGCCGCGAATCTGCCTCGAGAGCGGCCTCGCCGGAGCTGGTGATCAGCTCCAAGGCCTTCTGGTAGGCGGTGACCGCGGCCGCCGGGTCGCTCGGCTCCAGCGCCCGCGCCTTCGAGAGCCACGGGACCGCGCTTCCCGCAGGCGGCGCGGCGAGCGCGCAGGCGAGGGCAAGGGCGATGGTCACGATGCCGGCCGGCAGCATAGCGTGACGCCGCTCATCGAGATGCGCCAGGGGCGTCACGTTGGGACGAGGGAGTCCCACATACCGGCATGCGTCGCCTGCTGCCTGCGCTCCTCTTGCTCGCCGGTCCCGCGGTGGCCCAGCTGCCGCGCGGCAAGGTCCTGCCCGATGACCGAGGCGTGGCCGTGTCGCGTCGCACCCGGCTGGAAGCCTTCTCGTCATATGGCGGTGCCTTCGGCACCGCAGAGATCGCCTCCGCCAAGTCTCCGGCGACCCGCTCGGGGCTCGTCAACGACTTCATCGTGACCACCTGGGAATCCGCCCCGATCCCTGTGGACCTGGCCGCGCCTGCGCCCGGCCGCGCCGGCGCGGTGGCGATGGAGGTCACGTTCGGGGCCGCCAACGGCTGGAACGCCGTCGGCCTGGCCCACCGGGTCGACTGGAACAGGATCCTCTGGCTCTACCTGAACCAGTTCCGCACGATCGAGTTCGATCTCTACTTCGTGCCCGGAAGCGGCGGCGCCGAGAACCTCTCCTTCGTCTTCGAGGACTCCGGGCTCTCCGACGGCCCGTCGCTCACCAGCCTGATCCCGGGCTGGTCGGGAATGACGAACGCTCAGCGCTTCGGGACGTGGCACCACGTGGTCGTCGATCTCGCCGCCATCCACGCCGGCTCGGCGTCGCGCCCGTCCTTCCATCAGTTCCTGCTCTTCAACGGAGCGGAGGGGGCGTCCTCGCGGCCCCACTTCTTCCTGGCCGACGTCTTCCTCTCCTGGGCGCCCGACGCGAGCCCGCCCGTCGTGAACCTCGCCCCTCCCGCTCCGAGCCTCACCTACGACGCGCTGACGCTCTCCTTCACGACCGACGAGGCCACGGTCTTCCGCGTGGACTACGGCTCCTCGCCGAGCTACGGGAAGACGCTCCAGGGCGGCAGCGCGGACGGGGACTACCTCCGCGCCCACACCGCCGCCCTTCGCGGCCTCACACCGGGCGAGACCGTCTTCTACAGGGTCACCGCGCTCGACCACCAGTTCGAGGGCGCGAGACCGCCCAACGCCGGTATCGCGAACGGGAGCTTCGCCATGCCGCCGGTGCCCGTGTCGCCGCCGTCGGTCTCCGGACTCGGCGCGACCGGGGTCGGCAGCGTGACGGCCACCGTCGGCTGGCGCACCGACCGCCCCGCCTCGGCCAGGCTGTCGTATGCGAAGGCCGGCGGGGCGATGCTGGCGCGCATCGCCGGGGACTTCGCGACCGAGCGCTCCTTCCCGCTCGACCTCCTGGAGCCGTCCACGACCTACACGCTCACCGTCACGGCGACCGACGCCTTCGGCAACGTCTCCGCTCCCGCCAGCGCGACGTTCACCACGGCGGCCGCGGCTGGCGCCGACGTCACCGTGACGATCGACGCCTCGCGCACGCACGCGATCTCGCCCTGGATCTACGGCTACAACGCCGGAGGGGAGCTTTCGAGCGCTCCGGCCGGGATCACCCTCGACCGGCTCGGCGGGAACCGCTGGACCGCTTACAACTGGGAGAACAACGCCTCGAACGCGGGAACGGACTGGGGTCCCTTCAGCAACGACGCTTACCTCGGCGGCGGGTCCAGGCCGGCCGAGGCCGTGCGAGCGGCGATCGAGAAGGACCAGGCCGCCGGGACCGCGACCCTGATGACCGTCCCGCTGCAGGGCTACGTCGCCTCGGACAAGACAGGCCTCGTCGACATCCAGGACCCCGATCACCTGGCGCGTCGCTTCAAGAAGGTCGCCTTTCGCAAGCCGTCGGTCTTCACCTCGCCGCCGGACACGAACGACGCGTCCGTTTTCGTCGACGAGTACCTCTGGACGATCCGGGGCGCGTTCCCGCGCGACGTCTTCGCCCCGGACGCCGCGCCGCCGACGTTCGTGAGCCTCGACAACGAGCCGGAGCTCTGGGGGTTCACGCACGCGGAGATCCAGTCGGGCCTGGTGAAGCCGGCCACCTACGTCGAACGGACGGTCGAGCTGACGCGTGCCCTCAAGGACGTCGCGCCCGGCGCGCTGACGTTCGGGCCCGTCCACTACGGCTTCAGCGGCATCGTCAACTGGCAGGGTTCGCCCGATTTCCCCGGGCCCGGGTGGTTCACCGATCACTACCTCAGCGAGCTTCGCAAGGCCTCCGAGGCGGACGGCCGCCGCCTCCTCGACGTGTACGACATCCACTGGTACCCGGAGGCGTCTGTCCACGGCTCCCGCGTGACGGACCTTCACGGCCCCGACCTGACGGACGAGGAGGTGCAGGCGATCGTCCAGACGCCGCGGAGCTACTGGGACCCGACGTACCGCGAGACGAGCTGGATCGCGGACTATCTCGGAGGACCGGTTCACATCCTGACGCGGCTGCAGCAGAAGATCGACGCGGCCTGGCCGGGCACGGGCCTGGCGGTGACCGAGTACAACGGCGGCGGCGACCACCACATCGCCGGCACGATCGCCCAGGCCGACACCCTCGGCGTGTTCGGAGCCCTGGGCATCACGGCCGCTGCCTTCTGGCCGATGCGCGACAGCCCGTACTGCGACGCGGGCTTCCGCGCGTTCCGGTCGTTCGACGGCGCCGGAGCCAGCTTCGGCGACCGGTCGCTGGCGGCGACCTCCAGCAACGTCGCCGAGGTCGTGGCCTACGCGAGCCGCGACAGCGCGAACCCGCAACGGATCGTCCTGGTGGCGATCAACCGCGCCGCCGACGCGCGCACCGTGCGCTTCACCGGCCTGCCGTCCGGCGGAACCGCCCGCGCGTTCCGCATGACGGCCGATTCCACCAGGGCGCAGGCAGCGGCGGGGGAGCCGCTGGCACCCATCTTCGTGGGGCAAGTGCCGGTTACGGGAAACGCCTGGGACGTGGCGCTCCCGGCATTGAGCGTCACGACAATGACGATCGACTGAGGCAGAAGGTGGGGCGAGGCAGCAGCGGGTGGCAGCAAGTTGCGCATGCCGTGCGCGAGGAGCCCCAAGACTCGGCGATTCACACGGCCTGGGGGGCTGGGGGGGGCGAGCCCAGGAGGCCCCCCGGAACATGTGGAGCGCTATGCTCGGGACTCGATGCTGGAGGTGCCCGACCCGGCCGACGCCGATGCCGAGTTTGTCGAGCGCCTGCGGGAGGGCGATCCCTCTGCGGCGGAGGAGTTCGTCGCGCGGTTCGGAGCGAGGGTGCGCCTGCTGGTCGGGGCGCGCGTCCGCGATCGGGAGGCGGCGCGAGAGGTCTGCAACGACGCGCTCTACGCAGCGCTCACGGCCCTGCGTAAGGGGCAGCTCCGGGAGGCCTCTCGCCTCGCGGCCTTCGTCGCCGGTATCTGCCGGAACCTGGCCAACAACCACATCCGTTCGGAGATGACGCGCCCTCAGGAGCTGCCCCTGTCCCCGGAGGTCGCGGTCCTGGACGCGAACCTGGAGATGGAGGCGCGCGACAGGTTCGCGCTCGCGGAGCGCGAGATCTCACGCCTGGAGCCGCTCGACCGGCGCATCCTGACCGAGATGCTGGTGGACGGCCGTGGGGCCGTCGAGATCGCCGGCCGTCTCGGCGTCAGCGCCGAGGTCGTCAGGAGCCGGAAGTCGCGCGCCCTCCGGCGGATCGCGGCGCTGATGAGATTTCGGTCACGAAATGCGCGCGGGACACCACCTTCACACTGGAGCCGTCGAGAGCCGTGAGCTGCAACCGAGCCGAGACCGAGGATTTGGTCGAGCGCTACCTCCGGGCGGACCTGCCGGAGACGGAGCGAGCCGCGTTCGAGGAGCACTTCTTCGAGTGCGACGACTGCTTTCAGGAGCTGCAGGCAGCGGTCGCGGTCCGCGAGGTCCTCGCGTCCGGAGGTCCGCGGCGGCATCTGACGATTCCGCAATGGCTTCCCATCGCCGCGGCCGTCGCCGGTGTGGCGGTCACCGCTGCCTTGATGGTGGGGAAGCGCTCGCCCTCCCGGCAGGTCGTCGAGCCGGTCGTCGGGTCGCCTCCGGCCGCGATCGCCGTGCCGGCACCCGGGCCGCTTCCCGCCGACCTGCTGAGGGTCGATCCGCCCCCCTACGTGGCGATAGTGATGCGGGGCGCCGGCGCCTCCCGTACCCTCTGGGATACCGCCATGAAGCGCTACGACGGGCAGGACTACGGCGGCGCGGCGGTCCTCCTCCGTCGCGTTCACCGCCAGAGCCCCACGGCGGCGAGCGACTTCTACCTCGGCATCTGCGAGCTGATGGCGTCACGCGACGCGGACGGGGAGAGGCTCCTCTCCGGTGTCGCCGCCAGCGGCGATCCGGTCTACGCGGGGCCGGCCCTGCTCTATCTCGGCAAGGCGCGCCTGCGGCTCGGCCGCGTCGAGGAAGCGCGCGAGCCGCTTCGCCGGCTGGCCGGCTCCGGCGGTCCCGGCTCCGAGACCGCCGCGGAGCTCCTCAGGAGGCTGCCGGGAAGCTCCTGACATCGGAAGGCGCGAGGAGTTCGAGCGGTCGCGTAACATGCCTGCGGGAGCCGTACGCATGCCGGTGACCACGCCCCCGAATCGGTCCGAGATCGTCGCGCGCATCGTCTCGGCAGAACCCGCCTCCGACGGTTGGGGCGCATGGGCGAACGTCGCCGTCGAGAAGGCGGCGCCCGCGCGCGGCAAGAACGACTGGGCCGCCGCGCTCGTCGGAACGGTCCTGAAGGTCTTCGTACCTCCGCCGCTCGTCGCTTCGGTGCTGGGGCACGAGCACTTCGAGGGCGGCCTGAGCGTGCGGGGCGGCCCCGCCGGGGTGACGTACGTGCTCATGGAGCCGAACGGTTAGTCCATCACGGCGCCTCGACGTCGGCCTGGGCTGAGCCGTTGGCGGCCACGGCGATGTTCCGCACGCCGACGCCCGACTGCTGGCCCGCGTAGGTGCGGGAGCTCGGCGAGGAGGTGTCGTCGAAGGCCTTGCTGCCGGCAGAGCCGGGGAACGGGTCGCCGGCGTCCCCGCGGTTAGCCATGAACTCCAGGTCGCGCTTGCCGTCCGCCTGGACGAGGCCGACCTGGTAGCGCAGCGGGTTCGTGTTCCCGTGGACTCCGTCGTCGATGTGCCAGACCAGGAGTCCCTCTCCCGGCAGCGCGGCGTCGATACCGGCCTTCTGGCGGCATTCCAGGAGGAAGCACTCGTTGGCCGGGCCACCGCTCATTCCTAGCTTCAGGATGGGTCCGTTGGTGTGCGCCGGGGCCAGCTTCTGCGCGACCTTCTTGCCGTTGATCGCGGTCACCTTGGACCAGCCGAGCTGGAGACGGCACCACGCGCTCATGTGTGTGGGACGGTCCCCCTTGCCGCCCCAGGAGCCGGCCCCCATCAGGCACCATTCGCCGACGCCTTCCGACCGGTTGGTGGTGTCGTAGAGGTCCGGCAGCCCGAGGAAGTGGCCGAACTCGTGGCAGAACACGCCGACGCGCCCGTCTTCCGGCTGCAGGGTGTAGGACCAGATGGTGACGCCGTTGCGCTTGCGCGCCGCCGAGATCGCCCACTTGTGCGACCAGATGAGGTTGGGCCGCTTCGCCGCGCTCGTCTCGGCTTCCGCGCCGCTCCCGGCGTGCACGACGATGAGGCCGTCGAGCGAACCGTCGCCGTCGAGATCGAACTTCGAGAAGTTGACACCCGCCGCCACCGCGGCGTCGATCGCGTCCTCCACCAGCTTCTGTCCGTTGTTCGGGTAGGTTCCGGTCGCGCTCTGGCCGGCCGTGTACGCCTTCAGCTTGCTCGGCAGCCGGAGCCAGCCGACCACCTTGCCCGTCACCTTGAGCTGACCGCTCGAGGCCTGGTCGTAGTAGGTCTTGAGCGTCGGTGCGGTGGCGGTCCCCTTGCCGAAGAGGAGGTCGTCGAAGTGCTGCGAGGTCTGCTTGCCCTTGACGTCGGGGAAGTCCACCAGGAGGACCAGGACGTGTCTCTTCCCTGTGGACGGCGGCGCGACCGGCGCGGCCGCCGACGCCATGCCGAGCCCCGCCGGCCCGGTGGCAGGGGGGTAGAACGAGCCGTCATTGAAGCCGATGCGGCCCGGCTCGATGATCGGCAGGCCCAGATCGCTCGAGAGCTGCATGGAGTCGGCGAGGCCGAAGGGCCCCTTCATCCGCAGCTCCTCGGAGCGCTCACGGATCTGCTTGGCGACCTTCGGATGAGGCGCCACGAGGCAAGGGGTGTCGGAGGCGGAACCGGGGCTTTTCGTCGTCTTCATGGAGCTCCTCCTTGGGTGCCTTACCGGTGAAGACGGACAGCAACGCTCGTTTTCCCCGGCCTGCGGGCGGGGAAAGTCGGCACGCTCGCCCGTCTTTCCTCATGAGAGACCTCGCCGCACGGAGAGGAAGCCGATGAGTGACCGTTCGTTGACCGTTTTCGCCTTCGATCCCACCGAGGCGCGGCGGTTCGGAAATGTGGCGTCCGTCCGCGTCGCCTACGAGCCGCTGAAGCCGGGACCGGTGGGCCGGCGCGTCGAGGTGATCGACTACGACGCATCGAACCGCTGCTACTACGAGCCGGTCGACCTGGAGGACCCGGAGATCCTGCGCCAGGGAGGCCTGTCTCCGAGCGAGTCCGACCCGCGGTTCCACCAGCAGATGGTCTACGCGGTCGCGCAGCAGACGATCGCGCAGTTCCAGCTCGCCCTGGGCCGGCCGATCCGCTGGGCCTTCTCTCGCGGCCGCCGCAGGGACGGCGTGGCGCTGCGCCTGCGGATCCACCCGCACGCGATGCGCGAGGCCAACGCCTACTACAGCCGTGAGCTCCGCGCTCTGCTCTTCGGGTATTTCCCGGCCGCCGACGACCCCATGAGCCCCAACCTGCCCGGGCAGACGATCTTCACCTGCCTGTCGCACGACATCGTGGCCCACGAGACGACTCACGCGCTGGTGGACGGGCAGCGCGAGCACTTCATGGACCCGACCTCCGTGGACGCGCTCGCGTTCCACGAGGCGTTCGCCGACATGGTCGCCCTGTTCCAGCACTTTGGTTACAAGGACGCGCTCCTGGAGACCATCCAGAGAACAGGAGGGCACATCCACCGCGCCGCGATCGCGCCGGACGTCGCCCCCGGTCCCGAGGGGGCACGGATCATCAGCGAGATCAGCCGCTCGAATCCCATGGTCGAGCTGGCGCGGCAGTTCGGCGATGCCATGGGCCGCCGGTCGGCCCTGCGTTCCGCGATCGGCACGCCACCCGGCTCGTTCCCGCTCGGCGACCTCTTCGAGCCGCACCTCCGCGGCGCGGTGCTGGTGGCCGCGGTTTTCGACGCGTTCTTCACCGCGTTCACCCGGCGGACCGCCGACCTCTTCCGGATTGCCAAGAGCGCCGGTGCGGCCTCCACGAACGGGGACATCCACACCGATCTGGCGGACAGGCTCGCCGGCGAGGCGGCCAAGACGGCTCGCCACTTCGGCAACATGTGCATCCGGGCGCTCGACTACTGCCCGCCCCTCGACATCGGCTTCGGCGATTTCCTGCGCGCGCTCATCACCGCCGATGCCGACCTCGTCCCGGACGACCGCTACGACTACCGGGAAGCGCTGGTGACGGCGTTCCGCCTGCGCGGCATCCGCCCGAAGGACGTCCCCTCTCTCTCCGAGGACTCCATCAAGTGGCAGCGCTCGCTGGACGGAGGCTCGATTCCGCCCTGTACCGGCCTCCAGTATTCACCGGTCGGGCCGTCGCGTGGACCGAACAGTGCGGCGCTGCAGCGAAGCAATGCCCAGGTGCTGCACGCGTTCGGCAAGGCGAACGCCAAGGTGCTCGGCCTCTCTTCCACGCTCCCGCTCCAGCCGTTCTCGTTCCACACGGTCTTCCGCGTGGGACAGAACGGCGGGCGCCACGAGTTCGTCGCCGAGCTGCTCCAGAGGCGCCCGGCGTCGGTGGCCGACGGCAAGAGGAAGACGCCGTTCTGGTTCCGCGGCGGCTGCACGCTGATCTTCGACGAGGAAGGGAACGTCAAGTACTGCGTGTCGAAGCCGATCTCTGCCGGCCCGCACGGAGCGCCGGGCGAACGGCTGACACGCCAGCAGGAGTTCTACTCGGAGTTCGGAGCGCTCATCTCACGTTCCACCTTCGCCGAACCTCCCATCGTTCCGTTCGAGTGCGACCGCTCCGAGCGCCGGCGCGACCCCCGGGAGCGCCGGATCGACTTCTGCGCGGTCCATCGAGGAGTTTGAGATGTCGAGCTCCAGCAACCTCGCGCCCGGTCGGATCCGCATCCGCATGTACCGCGTCGGGTTCGGCGACTGCTTCCTGGTGTCGCTCCCGGTGGGGGAGAAGCACCGCCACGTCCTGGTCGACTGCGGCGTCCACGCTCAGGCGAACATCGGCACGATCGAGCAGGTGATCGCCGACATCGCCGGCGAGACCGACGGCCGGATCGCCATCGTGGTCGCGAGCCATCGCCATCAGGACCACATCTCCGGTTTCGCCGTCGGCGAGCAGGCGTTCGGCCGCGTCGAGGTGGACGAGGTCTGGTTGCCGTGGAGCGAGGACCCCGGCGACAAGTACGCGCAGACGCTGCGCGAGAAGCGCTTCGCGCTGGTGGCTCATCTCCGGCTGCAGCTCGCCGCCGCCGCGGCGCCGCGACAGGAAGACGTGGAGCACATCCTGCAGAACGCCACCGGGATCGACAGCCGCGGTGTCGCCTTCGCCGGCGGGAACGATCGGGCGATGGCCGTCCTTCGTTCGGGCTTCGACGGGAATCCGAAGGTGCGCTACCTGAAGGCGGGCGACGCGCTGGAAAGGCCGGCGGCCCTCGCCGGGCTCTCGGTGCGTGTCCTGGGGCCGCCCCACGACGAGACCTACCTCCGGCAGATGGACCCGCCGAAACCGGACCGCTACCTGGCGGCGCGCGCCGCCGCCGGCGGAGGTGGCGCCCGGACCTCGGCTCTCAGACCGTTCCAGGCGTCGAGGGTGGTGCCGAAGGGGCGGCTGCCGCGAGGCGCCTCGCGCCTCTCCACGCAGGACGAGAAGGCCCTGCATAAGCAGGCCTCGTCGCCGCTCAACGGCCTCGCCTTCGCGCTCGACCAGGCCATCAACAACACCAGCCTGGTGCTGCTCCTGTCGTACCGCGGGAAGACCCTGCTCTTCCCCGGCGACGCGCAATACGGCAACTGGAGGTTCTGGCTGGACAAGCCCGACACCGCTTCGCTGCTAGGGGAGGTGGCGTTCTACAAGGTCTCTCATCACGGCAGCGTGAACGCGACCCCGAAGCGCGCGGTGGCCGGGTTGCCGCGGCGCGGGTTCGCGGCGATGGTCTCCACGCAGTCGCTGCCCTGGCCTTCGATCCCGCGCGGTCCGCTGATGACGGCGCTGGCGGCGGCCTCGACGGGGCTCTTCCGCAGCGATTCCATTCCGATCCAGGACGCGCCGGACGGACCGCCGGTCACTCGCATGCCGCGAGGTTTCCATCGGGGACCGTTCTGGGTCGATTACGTGATGGAGTGACCCGTCGCTCCCGTACGGGTCGCCCTTACGCCCGTCGACGCCTCGCCGCCTTCAACGCGGCGATCTCGGATTCCGGCGCGCGCGCCGCCGTCGTGCGACGCGAGGTGGGCGTCCACTGGAAGTCGGTGAGCCGGATGCGCCCGCGCGCGTCGAAGGCGACACCCTCGGCCTCCAGCAGAAGCCGCTGGGTGAGCTCCGAGCCCGGCTGGCTCCGGAGGCTGATCTCGCCGCGCGCGTTGACGACGCGGTGCCAGGGCACGGAAGAGCCGGCCGGCAACGCGTGGAGCGCGTAGCCCACCTGCCGCGGCAGGCCGTCGAGGCCGCAGAGCGACGCCACCTGTCCATAGGTCGCGACCCGGCCGCGCGGGATGCGCCGCACCACCGCGAAGACCTGCGCGTTCCGCCCCTTCATCGCATCGCGCAAGATACACGCATGGGGAAACGGATCGAACCGTCACGCAAGAGCACGGAGGAGAGGCTCGACGACCTCCTGGCGGGGCATCGCGAGGCGAAGCTGAGGAACGAGGGGGCGCGGTACGTGGCGCGGGCGATCGAGTCCTCGGACTCGATGCCGAACGCGGTGAAGTTCTTCGCGTACGCCCTCCAGGCGGCCGAGTCGGAGGACGAGGACCAGGCGCTCGAGGCCCTGGAGAAGGCCGAGGGATACCTGCCCGTCGCGCAGAAGGAGCTGGGCCGGCGGCTGGAGCGAGAGCTGCCCGAGCTGCGGTTCCTCGAGCGCGGCATCGCGCTACGGAGCGAGCGCGCGGAGTTCGACGAGGCGCTCCGCCTCTGCGATCTGGCGATCGCTCTCGGCCTCGGCGACGCCTACGCGAGGAAGAGGTCGTCCCTGGAGCGCATGGCCTGAGCACCGAGCCCGCAGGAACCGGAGGGGTTTTGATGTGCGCTCGGGCGGCTCACTTCCCCGGAGCGCCCGAGAGCTCGAACGTGATGGACGCCCACCAGCTTTCCCAATCGAAGCCGGAGTCCGCCGGCGCCGCCTCCATCTGAACGGCCTTGACGAGCCAGAAGCCGGGCCGCCCGAGGCGGAGCGTCACCTGCCCCTTGCCGTCGGTCCGCGCCCTGACGCGCTGGTCCGGGTCCTCCTTGCTCAGGGCGGTGACGAGCACGTTGGGGGCGGGCTTGCCACGGAAGAGGAGCGTGAGCGGCAGGTCGCCGCCTGGCCGGAGGCGGTACGGGTTCTTCTTGGGCACGAGCTCGAGCGTGAAGGCGAGTGGCCTGTCGAAGACGCCGGTTACCGGCGCTCCGCCGGCGTCGAGGAGCGCCTTGGCGCAGCGGTAGAACCTCTCCCGTCCCGGCTCCGCCGACTGGCCCCTCCTGGCGCGCTCCTCGATGATCCGTTCGAGCCCTTCCTCCCTGAGGTACTCCTCCTCGAATGTCTTCGCCTCGAGGGTCAAGGGGAACGGATGGCTCTGGTACCCGATCCAGCTGAGCCCCGCTTGCGAGACGAGCGCCGTCCCGGCCGGATCGGCGAACGCCGGCCCGTCCACGAGGACCTCGGCGCCCTTCCCCTTCACGAGGAACCGGTCGATCAGCTGCGGCACCCTCGGAAAGGACTCGCCGTTCAGCTTCATGCCGACGCGCAGCGCCACCGTCACCTGTTGACCGCGCGCCGGCCGGAACGTCGACGGCTCGAGCCAGAATTCGTGGGCCGCGGCGACGCCGGGCAGGACAACGAGCGCGACGATCGCGAGACGCTTCATCGTTCCTGGTATCCGTACGGAGGGCGCCTTACGGATCAGGGGCGCGGCTCGGGCGACGGGGCTTCACCGATCGACAGCGAGGTGAGCGCGCAGAAACGCGAGCGTGCGGTGCCAGAGGTCCCGCCAGTCGCCTTCGCGCATGAAGTGCTCGGACTCGGGATACTCGACGTAGGTCACCTGTGAGGCGATGTCGGGGTGACCTTCCCGGAGCAGGCGCGCGAAGTCGCGGGGTCCGCCGGGCAGGTCTGGAGGCACGGACAGGTCGCGTCCGGCGTTCATCATCAGCAACGGGTGCCGCGCGCAATCGGCCGGCCGGTGGACCGGCGCCTGCGACATCAGCTCGCGCATCTCGACCGTGACCGGCCCCCGGCGCGGCGGCCACGAGGGCGACCCGAGGATCGACACGGTGGCCCGGATGCGAGCGTCTTCCGCCGCCGCGGCGAGCGCGAGGTAGGCCCCCATCGAGATGCCGGCGATTCCGATCGGACCGTGGCCTTCGTTCGTGAGGTGATCGACCGTGCGCGAGACCTCCGGCAACGCCTCGCGCAGGAGCCGCAGAAACCTGACGTGCGACTCGGGCGGCTCCAGACCGTTCATCTCGTCGAGCCAGGCGTCGCGCCGCCTGCCATGGTGGGGCGCGTCGATCGCCACGGCGGTCAGCCCGTGCTCGGCGAGCGAATCGAGCTCGCGTCGCTGGGTCTCGGCGCTCGCCCCGAGACCGTGCAGGAAGACGACCGCCGGCGCGGGCCGCGGCTCCTGGTGCACCTTCAGGACGGGGATGCCGTCGATGAGGAACCGATGTCGGTGCAGCACGTGGTGGTACGCCTGATCAGGGCGCGATCTCGAGCTCCGCCTCCACCTCCACCGGCACGCCGAAGGGCAGCTCGGCGACCCCCACCGCGCTCCGGGCGTGAGCGCCGCGGACCGGACCGTAGAGCTCCTTGATCAGCTCGGAGAAGCCGTTGACGACGGCGGGGATCTGCGTGAAGCCGGGTGCGGTGTTGACGAAGCCGAGGACACGGATCCAGGCGGTGATCCGCTCCAGGTCGCCGAGCTCGCGCTCCAGCGACCCGAGCATCGCCAGCGCCGCCTTGCGCGCCGCCAGCGAGGCCTCGTCGAGGCTCACCTCGGCGCCCACTTTGCCGAGCGGCCGGGCCAGCGAGCCGTCGGCCTCGAGCGGCACGTGACCGGACACCCAGACGCGAGTGCCGAGGACGCGCACCCAGACGAACGGGAAGGGCTTGCCGCTCGGGCTTCCGTGGGGCGCAGCGGTCACCAGACCCAGGCTGCCGAGCTTCTCTCTCACCGTCATGCCGGTTCTCCTCGATCCGCGATGGTACGCGGCGCCCGGCCACGCACCGTCCTATCCTTGTCAGGATGCTGATTCAAGGGATCGCCCTCGCGCTCGCCACACTGCAGATCGCGACAGCCGGAGAACCGGCCGCCCCGACGCGAGGGAGCGAAGCGCTGTCGCTCTTCGGCACCGCCGACGACGACCGAACGCTCGTCTACATCGCCGCGGGGCCGCCGGCGACGAGGACGCGGGTGGAGTGTCCCGCGCTCCTCCGCGCGGTCGAGGTCTGGACCTACGCCGAGCACCCGCGGCTCGGCGCCGGAGCGCGCCTGGTCTTCTCTCGGGAGACCGGCAGCGGCGAGTTCCGCTACTGGACGGTCGGGGACGGCGACGCCGCGCTGATCGCCCCGGCGCTGGCGGCCAAGAGCAAGCTCGACGAGCTGGCAGCGAGGAAGGCCGACTGCGCCGAGGCGCCCCTGCTCCTCGAGGCCGTGCAGGCCGTGCGGGCGAGGCAAGGCGACGCCGAGCGCGCCCTCGCCGAGCGGGACGCGGTCCTGGTCGGGAAGAGGCCGCGTCCGGCGCCCTCCCCGAAGCCGGCCGGTGCGACCGACCTGCCGGCGGGGGCGACGCCGCTGCCGCTCCAGAAGGCGCTCCGCTTTCCGGAGATGGCTGCCGGCGGCATGAGGATGGAGCTCTCGCTGATGGTGGAGCGCGCCCGGCTCTCTCCGCGGCCGCTGGGCGACGAGACGTTCTTCGGAGTGGATGTCGCCGGCGAGGTGCGGAAGGGCGCCAGGGTCGTCGACGACTTCCGCTACCGCTTCGACTTCCCGGCCTCGTCCCTCACCGGGTCGTCGGTGCCGCTTCAGGTCGAGAGAGAGCTGGCCCCGGGCGACTACACGCTGAAGGTGAGGGTGTCCGACCTGTATTCGAACGCCGGGGCGCTCCTCGCCGAGAAGCTGACCGTCCCGGCGGCCGTCGAGCCGTCGCTCGGCAAGGACGAGCGGGCGGTCCGTGACGCGGCGCGGGAGGCGGCCAAGGCCTCCGCCGCGGCACGCGCCGAAGCGGGCGGGGGAGCCAAGGGCGCGATCACGCTCGTCCCGCCGCTCCTGGAGGTGGCGACCGGGCGCGTCCGCCTGGAGACGCGCATCAGCACGTCCGCCGTCGCCTATGCCGAGTTCTACCTCGACGGCGTCCGCGTCCTCACCAAGCGCCGCCCGCCGTTCGAGGTGGACGTCGACCTGGGCGAGGCGCCGCGCAAGCACGTGGTGAAGGTGATCGGCTACGGTGTCGACGCCAGGGTCGTCTCGCAGGACGAGCTGACGCTCAACGAGGGACGCGAGGCGTTCCGGGTGCGCATCGCCTCACCCGCGAAGGGGCGCGACGTCTCGGGGCCGACGCGCGTTGTCGCCGAGCTCTCGATCCCGGGCACGCGCCGGCTCAAGCAGCTGGAGCTGTTCCTCGACGAGACGCGCGCGGCGGTCCTCTACAAGCCGCCGTTCGAGCAGACGATCGACATCCCCAGCACGGCCTCCATCGGCTTCCTCCGCGCGGTGGCGACGCTGGACGACGGTACCTCCGCCGAGGACGTCCGCTATCTCAACGCGCCGCCGTTCCTCTCGGAGGTGAACGTCAACGCGGTGGACCTCTACACGGCGGTCTTCGCCAAGGGGCGGCCGGTGACCGGGCTCTCGCGGGAGAGCTTCCGTGTGCTCGAGGACGGCTTGCCCCAGGACCTGCAGGGGTTCGAGGTCGTCACCAAGCTGCCGCTGGCGCTGGGCCTGGCGCTCGACACCTCCACCTCGATGGACGAGTCGATGAAGGAAGTCCAGAAGGCGGCCACCCAGTTCCTGAAGGACCTGATGACCCCGAAGGACCGCTGCTTCCTGGTCACGTTCGCCGACGCTCCGCGGCTGGCGTCGGGCTTCACCACCGACCGCGAGCACCTCGCCCAGGTGCTCGGCGACGTCCGCGCCGAAGGCATGACCGCGCTCTGGGACGCGCTGCAGAGCGGCCTCTTCCAGTTCCAGGGGATTCGCGGGCGGAAGGCGTACGTGCTGCTCACCGACGGCGACGACAGCGCCTCGAAGAACAAGTTCGAGACCGTCCTCGACTACGCCAAGAAGTCGGGCGTGGCGGTCTATTTCATCGGCATGAAGATCCCCGTCTCACGGCCGGACATCCGCTTCAAGCTGAGCCGGGTCGCCAAGGAGACGGGCGGCGCGGTCTACCACGTCGAGTCGGCGCGCGGCCTGCCGAAGATCTACCGGCAGATCGACGAGGAGCTCCGGAGCCAGTACCTGCTCTCGTACGTCCCGAAGAACCAGGCGCAGGCCGGCAAGTGGCGGAAGGTCGAGGTGAAGGTGTCGCCCGGCGACCTGACCGCGCGCACGATCGCCGGCTACTACCCCTGATCTAGCAGGGCCCGATCCTCAACGTCTCCCGCCCCGAGGCAACAGGCGTTCGAGCTCCGCGGTCCAGCTCTGGACGAGGATGATGCGGAAATCGTCGCTGTTCTCGACCATCAGGAACCGCCCGTCCGGCCCGACGTCGTAGCGCTGGTGTCCCATGAGGTCCAGCGTGTACGGGCCGTCGAAGAGCTCCACCGGACGCGCGGCCGCCAGGGCCGGCGTGAACGTCATCGCCGCGGCGAGCATCTTCCCGCCCCGGATGAAGAAGAGCTCCTTGCCATCCGCTGACCAGATCGGCGACATCCCTCCCTCCGTCGACACCGCGACCTTGGGACCGGGACCGGGATACGGAACGACGTAGACCTGATAGGTGCCCGTCTCGTCGCTCACGAAGGCCAGCCAGCGGCCGTCCGGCGAGAAGCGGCCCGAGCGCTCGTTGGCGGGACTGGCCAGGAACTTCCTCGAGCTCTTGTCGGGCGAGAGGATCCAGATGTCGGACTGATCGTCGAAGAAGGCGAGGTCGCCGGTGCGCGCGTTCCAGCAGGTCGGCACGAGAAGGCCCTCGTCGGCGCGGAGGAGCTCCGGTCCCGCGCTCCCGTCGGCGGGCTGCCGGTAGATTCCCGCTTTCCCCTTGATGGACGCGTGGAACGTGGCCCAGCGCCCATCGGCGCTCCAGATCGGGAACGAGGCCTCGTCCGACGACAGCAGCCGTCGCCCACCCCGGTCGAGGTCGCTCTCGTAGATCTCGGCTCCGATGTCCAGGAGGGCGTGCTTTCCGGAGCCGAGGGACAGATGCGAATAGTCGAGCCGCTGTCCGGCGATCGGCGTCGGCCGGCCGTTCCGATCGACCCAGACGAGCCGCGCGCTCGAATCACCGCGCTCGGGGACGTAGAGCATCGTGCCGTCTTTCGCCAGATACGGTCCGTGCCGGACCTTCTCGAGCACCGGGACGGCCTCGCCCACGACCGTGAGGCTCTTCAGGTCGAAGCGGGCCGCCATCACCGACGACCGCTGCCGGAAGACGATGTGGCCCGAAGCGGAGTACATGGGGTGGTAGCCGGACAGCGCCAGAACGGCGTGCGTGCCGCGTTCGAGATCCACGATCGCCAGCCGGACCTGATCGTCCTTCCTGACCGCCATCAAGGCATGCCGTCCTCCGGGCAGATGGAAGGGATGGACGTGGCCGGTCTCGCCCGCTCGCCCGTCGACGTGGGTGAGCGCCACCGCGGGTCCTCCGCCGGCGGGCACCCGGAGGAGCCCCGAGGCGTGTCCGATCAGGATGCTGCCGTCCGCGCCCCAGCTCAGCCCTTCCGGGTCTCGTCCGGGCGCGAGCGTCTGAGCCCGTCCGCCGTGGATCGAGACCTTTCGCAGGCCGTGATGATCGTGAAGCGCGAGCCACTCGCCGTCCGGAGAGAACGCCATGGCGGTGACTTCCCGCGCCTCCGCCAGCGGCACCGCGTCCAGACCGTCCAGGGCACGGACGTAGGCGTCGACCTCGTTGTCGTGGCGGCCATACCAGGCGAGGTGCGTCCCCACGGGAGACAGGGCGGCGTCGAAGTCGCTCCAGTTCGGAGCCGACTGCCACGGCAGGTCGAACGTGAAGCGCCGCAGCGGGGCGGCGGCCGGCTGTCTCTCCGTCCGGCCCGACCAGAGGACGGCCGTGGTCACGGCGAGCATCCCCGCCAGGAGCCAGGGCGCCGACGCGGTGAGGCGCGATCTCTTCGCCGGCGGTGGCGCCGCAGCGAGAGGCTCGTTGCTTCCCGTCTCCTCGAGCGCCTGGCGCGCGTCGCCGATGTCCCGGAGCCGCGCGCGCGGGTCCTTTCTGAGGCAGCGCTCGATGAGCCGGGAGATGCCCGCGGGGACCATCGGCCCGAGAGCCGTCAGGTCGGGAGGATCCTTGATGACCGAGGCCAGGATCTCCGAGACCGTCTCGCCGCCGAACGGCAGCTGAGCCGTCAGCATCTCGAAGAGAACGACGCCGAACGACCAGATGTCGGCGCGCTTGTCGACCTGGCGTCCGCGCGCCTGCTCGGGCGACATGTAGGCGGCGGTGCCGAGGATCACCCCTGCCTCGGTCATGTGTCGCGACATCGTGGGCGACTGCGTGAGGCCGGAGTCGCTCGAGCCGGGATCGCCCTCGTAGGCCTTGGCGAGCCCGAAGTCGAGGATCTTCACCGCGCCGTCCTTCGTCACCTTCAGGTTCGCGGGCTTCAGGTCCCGGTGCACGATGCCCCGCTCGTGCGCCGCCTCGAGCCCTTCGGCGATCTGCCTGGCGATCGCGATCGCTTCGTCGACGGGGATCGGCCCCTTGACGAGCCGTTGCGCCAGGTCCTCGCCGTCCACGAGCTCGAGCGCGAGCGCGACGGCTCCATCGCTCTCCTCGAGCCCGTAGATCGCCGCGATGTGCGGGTGGTTCAGCGCCGCCAGGAGCTGGGCCTCGCGACGGAACCGCGCGACGCGTTCCTTGTCTTCCGCGAAGCTGGCGGGCAGCACCTTGATCGCCACGTCGCGGTTCAGCTTCGTGTCGCGCGCGCGGTAGACCTCGCCCATGCCGCCGGCACCGAGCGCCGTCAGGATCTGGTAGCTGCCGATCCAGGCGCCGGCGGCGATCACTTCGCTCCGCCCTTGGCCAGGATCGCCTTCAGCTCCTCGGTCCAGTTGACCACCACGCGGAGGACGCCGCCGTCGGTGGCACGCCGCAGCATGATGAAGCGGCCGTCCCTGGTGACGTCGTAGTTCGGGAGCGAGATCGCCTGGCCGAAGTCGTAGGCGTCGGCAAAGAGCGGGGCCGGCTTCCCGAACGACGGCTCGGGCCCTGAGGCATCGAACGCCACCGCGACGACGTTTCCGCCCCCGCGATAGTGGATCGTCTTGCCGCTCGGGCTCCAGCGCGCCTGCACGCCGCCTCCCTCCGAGACCGGCCAGACGCGGTCCAGCTCCGGGTAGCGGCGCACGTAGATCTCGGGCTGCCCCGAAGCGTTCGACTGGTAGAGCAGCCAGCGCCCGTCCGGCGAGAGGTGCGGGCTGCCCTCGTAGGCGGCCGTCGCGATCAGCGGCTTCGGCTCGAACGCCCCGCTGATCGACATCAGGAAGATGTCGCCCGCCGTCTCCGGCCGGATGCGGACGGCGATGTAGGAATCGGCGTCCGGGCCGGGCGACGCCGGCGAGTCGACCAGGCGGCCCGCCGGCATCGCGACCGGCGCGCTGCCGTCGTCGGTGGACCAGTACGGCATGTTGAACCGCCGGAACACCAGCCGGGCACCGTCGCGCGTCCAGATCGGGAACGCCGTCCCGAACGCCGCGGGGGACAGCACGGCGCGTGTGCCGCGCGCAAGGTCCACCGATTCCACCGTGCTGCCGTCGCGTTCGAAGACCATCCGGCGGCCGTCGGGCGAGAGGCGCGGGCCGCCGTAGTTCCCGGGCGGTAGCGCCAGCGGCAGCTCCGAGCCGTCGGGCCCGATCGAGACGAACCGCTTGCTGTCGAAATCCGTCGGGACGTAGACGGCCGTCCCGTTCGAGGCGACCTGGAGGCCGACGCTGCCGGTGCGCACGGTGCCGACGACGCCGGCCGGGATCACCGGCACCGCCGGGCCCAGCGTCTTCGCCGACGCGGCGTCGAACGGTACGGCCCAGACGCCGCCGTCGCGCCCGAACAGCAGGTGGCCGGTGGGCGACCAGATCGGCGTCATCGCACGTTCGATGACGACCGTCCGCTTCCCGCCCTCGACCGGGACCGACTCGATGCGCTCGCTTCCCGGCGTGCTCGACAGGGACGAGAAGAGCGCCGTCTTGCCGCCCGGAAGGATCAGCACATCGCTGTGGAGGACCTCGCCGCGTGCCGGGTCGAGGGCCGTGATCGCATGCTCGGCTCCGCCGGCGGGGGAGATGCTGCAGAGCGTCCCCAGCTTGGTGAAGAGGATCGCGTTTTCCCCCCAGGCGATGCTCACGCCGCCGATGAAGTCGCTGGCGGCGGCCAGGGGCTGCTGTTGCCGATCCGCCAGCGACTGCCTCGTGAGGACCATCGTGTTCCGGACCAGGGCCAGGCTCTTACCGTCCGGCGAGAACGCTCCGGAGCCGGTGGTGTCGCTGATCTCGATGGCCGCCGGCGCGTCGAGCCTCCTCAGGTAGAGACGACGCACTCCGTTCTTGAAGCCCACCATCGTGATCGCCTGGCCGTCGGGCGAGATCGAGACGCCACCCTGCCGGCCGGTGACCGGGGCGACGTCCGGTGGGAAACCGATGTCCATGTGGAGAATCCCGCGCGTCCCCTGGGCCGCCGCCGGAGTTGCGCGGTTCGAGAGCGCCCAGACCGCCACGCCGGCCGCGCCCGCCGCGACGAGCCAGGGGAGCGCTCGCGCGGCGAGGGTGCGCGGCGCTCCTGTCGTGCCCTGCGTGACCGGTGGCGGCGGCTCGTTCAGCGCGATGCGCGCCTCGCCGATGTCGCGCAGCCGCTTCCTCGCGTCCCGCTCCAGGCAGCGCGCCAGCAGCCGCCGCACCGGCTCCGGCGTGCCGGCGGGCAGCGCCGAGAGGTCGGGTGTCTTGGACAGGACGGCCGCCAGGACGTCGGTCACGGTCTCGCCGTCGAAGAGCCGCTCGCCGCTGAGCATCTCGAAGAGGACCACGCCGAACGCCCAGATGTCCGAGCGCTTGTCCAGCGGCCGGCCGCGCGCCTGCTCGGGCGACATGTAGGCCGCGGTGCCGAGGATGATGCCGGCGGCGGTGCCCGTCTGGGCGAGCGTCGGCGATTGCGAGAGGTCCTTCGATGCGGGCGCAGCGCCATCGGAGCCACCCATGGCCTTGGCGAGCCCGAAGTCGAGCACCTTCACCTTGCCGTCGGGCGTGACCTTGACGTTCGCGGGCTTGAGGTCGCGATGGACGATGCCCTTCTCGTGCGCCTCCTCGAGCGCGTCCACGATCTGCCTGGCGAGCTCGACCGCCTCGTCCACCGGAACCGGACCGCGCCGCAGGCGCTGCGAAAGGTCCTCGCCGGCGACGAGCTCCATGGCGATGAGGTGGATCGCGGTGCCGTCCTCGAGCGTGGCGCTCTCGAAGCCGTAGAGGTGCGCGATCGACGTGTGGTTGAGGGACGCCAGGACGCGCGCCTCGCGCTCGAAGCGGGCCAGCCGGTCGGCATCGGACACGAACTCGGCCGGCAGCAGCTTGAGCGCCACGTCGCGGCCGAGGCGCGTGTCGGTGGCGCTGTAGACCTCGCCCATCCCGCCGGCGCCGATCGGCGCACCGATCTCATAGGGCCCGAGCCGTGAGCCGGGGGGCAGTGTCATGAGCCAGCTAGCGCTCGCGCCTCCAATGCCTCGCGCATCTTCACCAGGCGCCCCTGGAACAGGACCAGCATCTTCCGGCCGGTCTCGGTCCGCGTTGCCACCCACTCGGCGTTCTGGAACATCGTCGGCGAGTAGCTCTTGCGGAGGTCCTCCAGGAACGGCTGCAGCTTGGCGAAGAGCAGCAGCCCCTCACCGTTCGACTCCATGAAGTAATCGGCGTGGACGATCTCGTGCTTGACCATCCCGTAGACCATCTCCCAGTAGGAGGACGTCTGGCGCCAGGCGGCGTTCAGCGGGTGGTCGGGCTGCATGACCGCGGCGACGTCCTCGACGCTCCTGGGCCAGAAGGAGGCGAGGATCGCCTTCCGCGACTCGCGCATGGTGGCCTCGCGGCGCATCTCGTAGACGCGCAGGACGAGATCGGCGTCGTTGTGGTCGGGCTTGTCTTTCATCGTTTCCTCTCCTCTGGGCTCATCGCGCCGGCGGCACCTTGGCCCGCAGCTCCTCGAACCAGCTCGTGACGACGTTGATCTGCGTGGGGATCGCCCGCGGGTCCAGGACGTGGATCAGGATGCGGCGGCCGTCGGGCGCGACGGAATACCCCGCCTGGAAGGTACTGCGCCCGGTGGCGGCGCGCGCCTCGAACAGCTTGCGCGGATCCCCGACGGACAGCGCCCCGCTCGGCGTCCAGCTGACGCTCGCGGCCAGGAACGTATCGGCGCGCCGATAGAGGATCTCCTTGCCGTCGGGGGACCAGCGCGGCGCGTTGCCGCCGTCGGTGGAGACCGCGACCGCGTCGCCCGGCTTCCCGAACGGCCGGACGTAGACCTCGTTGCGGCCGCTCTCGTCGGACAGGTACGCGACGGCGCGGCCGTCCGGCGAGAACTGGCCCCCCGCCTTGCTGGCCGGCTGCGCGTCGAGGAAGGGCATGACTGTCCCGTCTCGGGAGAGTGTCAGCAGGTCCGCCCCGTTGTTGCCCTTGGCGCGCTCGTTGAAGAGGAGCGTCCCGTCGGGTGCGATCGACGAGGGGAACTGGTTCCCCTTCCGCGCCAGCACCTTGGTGGTGGGGCCTCCGTTCGCGGGCACGGAGTAGATCTCCCAGTCCCCGCTCCGGTTCGACGAGAAGAGGATGCGCGTGCCGTCCTGGGTCCAGACCGGGTACGCGCTGACGGCCTCGCTGTCCTGGGTCAGGCGGATCCTGGTTCCCCGCCGTAGGTCCATGGTCCAGAGCGCGTCGTCGCGGTCCTGCATGGCGATCCGCTCTCCGTCCGGCGAGAGGGCGGGATCGGAGAGCGCCACCGGCTTGTCCGAGAGCGGGGTCACCCGCCCTTCGCGATCCACCCAGGCCAGCGTGCCCAGCAGGAAATCGCCGGGCACGTAGGCCAGCGTGCCGGTGTCGGACACCGAGAACCAGGAGTCGGCCCAGGCCATCGTGCCGAAGACCTCGTCGATGACGAAGGTCTGCGGGTTCACGACCCGCGGGCGCTCGGGGTCGAACGCCGCGGCCCTCACGCCCCGCGGCCCGGACATCAGGAGGTGGCCGGAAGGGGAGTACCGCGCGGTCCAGTATCCGTTGGCGACGGGCGCCCAGGTTCCCTTGGCGAGCGACAGCAGTGCGGTGGCCCGGCGCTCCGCCGTGACGGCGCCCCAGATGGTGAAGAGCACCGAACGTCCTCCCGGGAGGAACTGCGGCCGGCCGTGCGCATACCCGGCGGCCGCCTCGTCGGGCTGGGTGAGCTGCTTGGGCTGGCCTCCGGACGCGGGCACCCGCCACAGCCCGGACCCCAGGGCGGCCGCGTAGACGATCGTGTCGTCGTCCCCCCAGCTGCCGCCCAGGGACTGATCCGACGCCTCGGCGAGGACGGTCGGCGCGCCGCCGGCGACGGAGGCCGTCAGGAGCTTGGCGCGCGCGAAGAAGCCCACGCGCCGGCCGTCCGGCGAGAAGAACGGCTGCTGCCCGCCCTCGCTCTCGGGGATGACGCTGGGCTCGAAGCGGTCCAGGGACCTCAGGTAGACGCGGGCCACGCCGCCGGCGTCCCGGGCCGCGTACGCGAGCGTGCGGCCGTCGCGAGAGATCGACGGGCCTCCGTTGCCGCTGAGCACCTGCCCTGCCGGCAGCGGGATCGCCAGGCGGGTCAGCGTGCCGGGCGCCTCACGATGGAAGCGTGCCCATCCCCACGCTCCGGCCGCGGCCGAGGCCAGCGCCACCGCCGCCAGGATCAGCGCCAGGCGCGACCGGCGCGGGGCCGGCGCGACCGAGGGCAGGGGAGCTGCCGGCAGGGGGTCGGACGACGGCTCGCCGAGCGCGATGCGCGCCTCGCCGATGTCCCGCAGCCGCTTCCTGACGTCGCGCTCGAGGCAGCGCGCCAGCAGGCGCCGGACGGAGGAAGGCGTGCCGGCGGGCAGCGCGGCGTAATCGACGTCCTGCCGCAGGACCGCGGCCAGAGTGTCGCTGATGGTCTCCCCCTGGAAGAGACGGCGACCGGTGAGGAGCTCGTGGAGGACGACACCGAAGGACCAGATGTCGGCGCGCTTGTCGACCGGTCGGCCGCGCGCCTGCTCCGGGGACATGTAGGGAGCGGTGCCGAGGATCATCCCGGCCTCGGTCATGTTCCGCGAGATCGTCGGCGAGTGCGTCACGCCGGCGTCGCTCGATCCCTGGTCGCCCTCGTAGGCCTTCGCCAGCCCGAAGTCGAGGATCTTGACGACGCCGTCGTTCGTCAGCTTCACGTTCGCGGGCTTCAGGTCGCGGTGGACGATGCCGCGCTCGTGCGCCGCCTCGAGCCCCTCGGCGATCTGCCGGGCGATGGCGATCGCCTCGTCGACGGGAATGGGGCCGCCGGCGAGTCGCTGCGCCAGGTCCTCCCCCTCGACGAGCTCCAACGCCAAGGCTACGTTGCCGTTCGACTCCTCGAGCCCGTAGATCGCCGCGATGTTCGGGTGGTTGAGAGAGGCGACGACCTGCGCCTCGCGCCGGAAGCGCGCGACGCGGTCCTTGTCCTCGGCGAAGGCCACCGGCAGCACCTTGATCGCCACGTCGCGGTTCAGCTTCGTGTCGCGCGCGCGGAAGACCTCGCCCATGCCGCCCGCGCCGATGCGCGAGCCGAGCTCGTACGAGCCACAACGCGAGCCCGCGGCCAGCGTCATCCGCGACGCGTCACGACGGCCCGCAGACCTTCTCTGGGCTCCGGCGGGATCCGGCTCCAGTCGAAGCTCAGGTCCTGCGGCCGGGAGATCGCGACCTCGTGCGAGCGGCAGAGCTCGACGAGGAACACCTGGAGGAGCATCGGCGCGAACTCGTAGCCGGCGCACTTGTGTCCGGTGACCGGACCGGCCCCGTTCGGAACGAAGGCGTGCTCGTGGCGGCGATGCTCGGCGCGCTGGGGGGAGAACCTGCGGGGATCGAACGCCTCTGGATCGGAGTAGACGCCGGAGTCGAGGTGCGTCGTGCGATGTCCCCAGAGGACCATCCAGTCCTTGGGCACGGTGAACCCCTTGAACTCGAAGGATTCCCGCGCCTTGCCGAAGAAGACGTGCACCACGGGGCTCAGCCGCCGGATCTCCATCGACGTCATCTGCAGCTCGTGCATGTGCCCCAGTGTGGCCCGATCGGGACGGCCGTCGGCCGCGCGAGCCTGGATCTCGTGCGAGAGGCGCTTGTGCACGTCGGGATGCTTCGACAGCTCCAGGATCGCGGTCAGGAACCAGGCCCACTCGATGAAGCCGGCCACCACGATGTGGTGAAGCTCCATCTTGGCTTCTTCCATCGTGATGGCGCGGCCGGCGCTCGTCCGGGCCGCCAGGATGCGCGAGAGGCCGTCGTCCTTGGGCGTCACCTGGCGCTCGCGAATCAGCGTCTCGTACTCGGAGAGGATCCTGCCCAGCGCCGCCTTCGCCCTGGTGAACGTCGTGCCGGGCAGCGGGATCGGCAGGCTGGCCAGCCCGCCGAGCACCAGCGGGTAGTCGGCGAGCACGCGGTCGAGGACCGGGCCGGGCGTGAGGCCGAGGACCGTCAGGCAGATGGTCTCGATCGTGAGGCGCTTGAACTCGTCGAAGAGGCGGAGCTCTCCGGCGCCGGACCAGCGGTCGAACGCCTCGGCGACGAGGCGCTGTAGGACAGGGAGGTAGGACGCGAGGGCGTCCTCGGTGAACGCGGCCATGACCAGCTGCTTCCGGTCCCGGTGCGCGTCTCCGTCGAGGAGCGGAAGGCTCTCCCCGCCCATCAGGGTCTGGATGTGCGGCGGCATCGCGCCCGAGCGCTGGACGCGGCCGGAGTCGATGAAGAGGCCGCTGGCGTCGGGCCCGGTGACGACCACGGTGGGCCGGCCGAAGAGCTTGGTCCGGAAGACCGGCCCGTGCTTCTTCGCCCCGTCCTCGACGAAGGCGAAGCCGTTCTTGAGAAGACCGAGCGTGCCGCCCAGCAGGGGCAGGCCCGGGACACCCGGAGGGAGGGGCGCGTTTTCAGCCATGTGCGGGCACTAGGCTAATACACCTACCAGGATCAGCGCCGCGCAGCCTTCGCGTCCGCCGGGTCGCCGACGCCGTCGATGACGACGATCCCGTAGGTGCGCTCGAGCGCCGCGACCACGATCCGCTTTCCGTCGGGAGAGATCCCGAAGGACTCGGTCTCGAAGCCCGGGTCGAAGCCGGCCACCTTTCGCCGCGTGGCAGTGGTGTCCTTCTGCTCCGGGTCGAATGCCTGCTCGAAGACTCCGGTCCACCCCTTTTCGTCCTGCGCGGTGAAGTAGAAGCGCTTGCCGTCGGGACTCCAGCGCACGCGGCCCATCTGCACCTCGGTGGCGCGAAGCGGGGTGGTGTCGATCACCAGGGGCAGCCTGGCGCCGTCGGCGAGCCGATAGAAGCGGGCGGGCCCGGCGTTGCCGTCGCTGCAGCCGACGTACCGGCCGTCCGGCGACGTGTCGGGCAGGCTGTAGCAGTCGCCGAGGCGGGAAGCACCGGAGCCGTCGGGACGCACTCGCCAGAGGCCCGCCTTCTGTGCGCTGGTCGAGGCGTAGATCACCCAGCCGTCGGGCGTCATCGTCGGGTTCTCGGCGTCCGTACCGTCGTCGCTCACCCGCCGCGGCGAGCCCCCGTCCGCTTCGGCCGTCCAGATCTCGAGGTGACCCGAGCGCCCCGAGCTGAAGAGGAGCCGGCCATCCTTCGTGAATCCGGGATCCCAGTCGTCGGCCTCGTGCTCGGTGAGCCGGCGGAGCGCACCCGTCTTGCGGGTCAGCTCCCAGATGTCGAGGTTGCCGCTCCGGTCCGACGAGAAGATCACCCGCTCCCCGTCGGCGGACAGCGCCGGCTGGCGGTCGTGGCTCGTCCCGCGCGTCAGCCACCGCGGGCTCGCCGCCGGGTCGTCCAGCGCGTACTCGATCAGGTTCTGGCGCGAGCTGCGGCTGTCGGCCACGAGCCGGCCGTCGGGGATGCTGTCCAGGACCATCGACTCGAAGGGCAGCCAGAGGAGCGCCGTGCTCTTGCCGTCCTTCACGTCCTGGCGCACCAGGCGGCTGGCGCCGTAGGTCGCCAGGAGTCCCTGTACGTACGTGATGTTGCGCCCGGTGGCGTCCCAGGCGGCCCCCGACGAGCTGCCGAAGCTCGGCGGAGCCTCGAGCACCCGGGGCGGAGAGCCCTCCAGCCCGACCAGCTCGTACCGCACGCTGGCGGCGGTGCTTCCGATCGTGGGGGACGAGACGACCACGATCGTGCGCCCGTCCAGGCTGAAGCGAGGTCCGGCGACGCCCCGCCCCTCCCAGTGCGCGAGCTCCTTCGGCTCGCCCCCTTCGGGCGCGACGACGAGCAGGCTCGATCGCATCTTCGACGAGACGGTCTGCATGCGCACGTACGCGATCGTCTTGCCGTCCGGGGACCAGTCCGCGTCTTCTGCCAGCGCGACGATCCGCCGCGCGGCGCCGCCCAGGATCGGCATCCGGTAGAGGTCGGTCTTCGTCTCCCAGTAGCCGGTCAGCCGGTGCACCGACGGCCCGCGCGCGAAGACGATCTGCGTGCCGTCGGGCGAGAAGCGCGGCGTGACGTCGGGGCCGGCCGAGAGCGCGACCTCGTCGCCGGCCGCCAGCTGCTTGAGCCAGATGCGCGAGGTCCCGTCGCGGGTGGAGCTGAAGGCGACCGTGCGCCCGTCGGGCGATACGGCCGGGTCGTAGTCGGATCCGGAATGCGTCAGGGGCTTGACGGACACGAACGAGCGCGCCGGCTCGGACGGCTGGAATCCCCGGTGGAGCGCGGCGCCCGCGACGGCGGAGAGGATGGCGACTCCGGCGAGGGCCGGCCAGCGGACCGGCGCCGGGCGCCGCGCCGGGCTGCTCACGGACTCGGGTTGCGCCGACGCGGACGAGCCCGAGACCGCCTCCAGCGCGAAGGCGAGATCGTGCGCCGAGCGGAACCGGTCGTCCGGCTCCTTCTCGAGGCAGTGACGCACGATCCTGTCGAGCGCCGGCGGGATGTGCGCGCCGGAGGAGGACGGCTCGGGCGGATCCTCCCGCAGGATGGCGGTCATCGTCTCCACGGCGGTCGCCTTGTCGAACGCCCGGCGACCCGTCAGCACCTCGTACAGGACGGCGCCGAACGAGAAGATGTCGGAGCGCGCGTCGGCGACCTGCCCCTTCACCTGCTCCGGCGACATGTAGCCGACGGTGCCGAGGACCGTCCCCGGCTCCGTCCGGTGCGCCATCGTGGGCGACTTCGTGTCGGTGGTCAGCGGCGCGGCGGCCACCTGGCGGGCCAGGCCGAAGTCGAGGATCTTCACGCGCCCGCCCTTGGTGACGAAGAGGTTCTCGGGCTTCAGGTCCCGGTGCACGATCCCCTTCTCGTGAGCGGCCGCCAGCCCCTGGGCGACGTCGCGCGCCAGGTCGGTCGCCTTGCGGAGAGGCAGCGGTCCCTCGGCGAGCTTCTGGCGCAGCGTCACGCCGTCGAGGAGCTCCATGACCGCGTAGGTGATGCCGTCTTCCCGGCCGAAGTCGTGGATCGCCAGGATGTGCGGATGCGACAGGGTCGCGACGGCGCGCGCCTCGGCCTCGAAGCGGAGGAGCGCGTCGGAGTCCGCGGCCAGAGCCTCCGGCAGCACCTTGACGGCGACGTCGCGGCCCAGCCGGGTGTCCCGGGCTCGATAGACCTCGCCCATGCCGCCCGCGCCGAGCGGCGCACCGATCTCGTAGGGCCCGAGGCGGGTGCCGCTGTTGAGGCTCATCGGGCCGGTACCTTAGCCTGGAGCTCGTCGAACCAGCTCTCGACGACGCTGATCTGGGTCGGGATCGCGCGCGGATCGAGCAGGTGGACGAGGAAGCGGGTCCCGTCCGGCGAGACGGAGTACCCCGGATGGAACGTGCTCCGTCCCACCGCGGCGCGCACCTCGAAGAGCTTCCTGGCGTCGCCGACGGAGAGGCCCTCCCCCGACGCGCTGATGCTGGCGGCCAGGAACGCGTCGCCGCGCCGGAAGAAGACCTCCTTGCCGTCGGGGGACCACCGCGGAGCGTTGCCGCCGTCGGCGGAGACCGGAACGGCATCCCCGGCGCGGCCGTAGGGCCGGACGTACACCTCGTCGCGCCCGGTCTCGTCGGAGAGGTAGGCGACGGTGCGGCCGTCCGGAGAGAACTGGGCCCCCGCGAAGTAGGAGGGCTGTGCGTCGAGGACCGGCGTGACCGTCCCGTCCGGCAGAAGCGCCAGGACTTCCGCGCCGATCTTCTCCTTGGTCCGCTCGTTGAAGAGGAGCGTGCCGTCGGGGGAGAGCGAGAGGGGAAACTGGTTTCCCTTTCGCGTGAGCAGGTGCTTGGCGGGTCCGCCGGCGGCCGGCATCGAGTAAAGGTCCCAGTCTCCGGACCGGTTCGACCCGAAGAAGATCCGCGTGCCGTCCCGGGACCACATGGCATAGCCGGCGTCCCCCTCCTGGGTCAGACGGGTCCTGGTGCCGCGGCGTAGGTCCATCGTCCAGAGGACGCTGTCGGGATCCTGCATGACGATCCGCGTGCCGTCCGGCGAGAGGGCGGGATCCGAGATCGAGAGCGGCTTGTCGGCGGCCGGTGTGGCGCGGCCCTGGCGGTCGACCCAGGTCGGGGTGCCGAGGAGGAAATCGCCCGGCACGTAGACCAGCGTCCCGGTGTCGGAGACCGAGAACCAGGAGTCCTGCCAGCTGGTCGTGAAGAAGACGTCGTCGACGACGAACGTCTCCGGGTTCACCAGGAGCGGACGCTTCGGGTCGAACGGCGCGGCGCGGATCCCGCGGGACCCCGACTGGAGGAGGTGACCGGTCCCGTCTTTCAGGGAGCGGGCGTATCGGGCGCTGGTGGCCTGTGAGGAGACCAGCGTCCACTTCCGCGTCGAAAGGGAGAGCAGCGCGGTCCCCTTGCTGGCGTTCACGCCGCCCCAGATCGTGAAGAGGAGCGCGCGGCCGCCGGGAAGGCAGTGTGGCCGGGCGTGCGCATAGCCCCCGGCCGCCTCGTCCGGCTGCGTGAGCTGCTCGGGCTTTCCGCCCGAGGACGGCACGCGCAGGAGGCCCGCGCTCAGGGAAGGCGCGAAGACGATGGTGCCGTCCTCGCACCAGGTCCCGCCGTGGGGGATCGCCGAGGCGTCGGCGATCGGCGTGGGCGCGCCTCCGGCCACCGCGGCCGTCAGGAGCTTGCCGCGCGTGAAGAACGCGACGCGGCTGCCGTCCGGCGAGAAGAACGGCGACTGCGCGCCCTCGCTGCCGGGGATGGCGCCCGGCTCGAAGCGGTCGAGCGCCCGGACGTAGAGACGCGACACGCCGGTCGTGTCCCGCGCCGTGTAGGCCACCGCGCGGCCGTCGCGCGAGATGGCCGGCCCGCCGTTGCCGGAGAGGACGTGGCCAGGCGGCAGCGCCATCGTCAGGCGCGACGGAGCCGTCCGCTGGGCAGGCGCGAGGCGCGCCCTCGCCCAGGCGCCCGCGGCCGCTGCGGCGGCGAGCGCCAGCAGCGCCAGGACCGTCATCGTTCCGCGCCCCGTCCGCGAGATCGCCGGGGGGCGCACGGCCGGCAGGGGCGCCCCGGCCGCGGGCTCGGGAGCCGGATCGAGGAGGGCGATCCGGGCCTCGCCGATGTCGCGCAGCCGCCGCTTCACGTCGCGCTCCAGGCAGCGCGCCGCCAGCCGCCTGACGGCGGGCGGAGTGTCGGGCGGCAGGGCCGAGAGGTCGACGTCCTGCCGGAGCACCGCCGCCAGCGTGTCGCTGACGGTCTCGCCGCGGAAGAGCCGCTGGCCGGTCAGCAGCTCGTAGAGGACGACTCCGAACGACCAGATGTCGGCGCGCTTGTCCACCGGGCGGCCGCGCGCCTGCTCCGGCGACATGTAGGCGGCGGTGCCGAGGATCATCCCGGCCTCGGTCATGTTCCGCGAGAGCGTGGGGGAGTGCGTGACACCGGCGTCGCTGGACGCTGGATCGCCTTCGTAGGCCTTGGCCAGCCCGAAATCGAGGACCTTCACCGCGCCGTCCTTGGTGAGCTTCACGTTGGCGGGCTTGAGGTCTCGATGGACGATCCCGCGTTCGTGGGCGGCCTCGAGCCCTTCGGCGATCTGCCTGGCAATCGCGACCGCCTCGTCGACGGGGATCGGCCCGCGCGCCAGCCGGTGCGCCAGGTCCTCGCCGTCCACCAGCTCGAGGGCGAGTGCCACGGTCCCGTGGCTCTCTTCCAGCCCGTAGATCGCCGCGATGTTCGGGTGGTTGAGCGACGCGACCAGCTGCGCCTCGCGCCGGAAGCGCGCGACGCGGTCCTTGTCCTCGCCGAAGCCCGCCGGCAGCACCTTGATCGCCACGTCGCGGTTCAGCTTGGTGTCGCGCGCGCGGAAGACCTCGCCCATGCCCCCCGCGCCGAGCAGCGACACGATCTCGTACGGGCCGAGACGCGAGCCGGGAGCGATGCTCACCGTCATTTCGCCCCGCCCGGCTTGCCGATCACTCCTTCGACACCGTCGGCCAGCAGGAGGCTCGTGGAGTTCACCAGCTCGCTGACGGTCAGCCGCGTTCCGTCGGGCGAGACGCCGAGCGACTCGGTCCAGGCATCGGGCAGGAAGCCGGCCGCCGCGCGGCGGCTCGCCGAGGTGTCTTTGCCGGGCGTGACGTCCTGGATGGCGACGCCGTGATCGCCCTTCCCGTCGTCGGTCAGGAAGAGGAGCGCGCTCCCTACCGGCATCCAGCGATGGCGTCCCCGGTTGTTGACCGTGCCGCGCGCGATGACGTCGACCGGGACGGGCGCGCCGTCCTCGAGGCGCACGACGCGGATGCTGCGGTCGCCTCCGGCGGGACCCACGAAGGACCCGCCGGCGGAGGCGATGAAGGAGACGAATCTGCCGTCCGGCGAGATCTCCGGCAGGGCCACGGCGCCCTCCACCAGGCGGGTGGCCGCCGAACCGTCGGCGCGGACCTTCCAGATCCCGCGCTTCTCCAGCTTCCCGGAGGCGTACACGATCCACTGTCCGTCGGGCGTCGCCGACGGGTTCTCGGCGTCGCCGCCGTCGTTGGAGACCTGGCGCGCCCCGCTGCCGTCCCGCTCGGACATCCAGATCTCGAAGTGCCCGGAGCGATAGGAGCTGAAGAGGAGGTGCTTGCCGTCCCGGGTGAACGCCGGGTCGATGTCGTCGGCCGGATCCTCGGTCAGGCGGCGCACCGCGCCTGTCCTGGTCGAGACCTCCCAGACGTCGATGCTTCCGCTCCGGTTCGAGCAGAAGGCCACCCACTCGCCGTCGGGCGCGTAGACCGGCTGGCGGTCGACGCTGTTGCCGCGGGTGAGCCATCGTCCCGGCTCGCCCGGGTGCTCCAGCGACGTCTCCCTGAGGTTGGCCCGTCCGCCGCCGGTGACGAGGACCAGGGATCCGGTGCCGCCGACCTCCACGTTTCCGTTGAGGTCGATCCCCGAGAAGAGAGCACGGCTCTTACCCGTGCGGGTGTCCATCAGCAGCACCTTCGTCGTCCGCGATCCGAGGAACGTGTTGCCGCTCCGGAGAAGCACCAGGAGCCGGCCGTCCCCGTTCCAGGTCAGCCCCAGCTGCAGGCCGGTCGGGGGGCTCTCGATGTGTCTCGGCTCCCCTCCGTTCAGCGGGAAGAGGGCGATCCTCGGGCGGACGGTCCCGGTCGCCTGGGTCTCGAGGGCGGCCAGCGTGCTGCCGTCGGGAGACCACCGCAGGTAGCCCAGCGTGTAGCCCTCGACCCTGGCGATCCGCCTCTCGTTCGTGCCGTCGGCCGCGACGCGATGCACGGAGGCCGCGACCTTGCCCCCCTGCAGCTCCAGCCTCAGGAACCCGATCTCGCGCCCGTCGGGAGACCAGTCGGCCACCGAGGCCGGGCCGACGACCCTTCGCGCGTCGCCGCCGACGAGCGGCACACGGTAGAGGGCGCTCTGGTCCGCGACGCCGCGGATGAAGAGCAGCGAGGAGCCGTCCGGAGAGAACCGCGGAAGGGTGTCGGGCCCCTCGGTCAGCGCGACCTCACCGCCGCCGGCCCGCTGCTTGAGCCAGATCCGGTTCTTGCCGTCGCGCGCCGATACGAACGCGATGGTCTTCCCGTCAGGCGAGACCGAGGGCTGCGAGTCCCTTCCCGAGTAGGTGAGCACCTCGAAGCCGGGCGGCTCGACCACGTTGGGCCGCAGGAAGACGCCAGCGGCGAGGGCCCCGATCAGGAGACTGCCGGCGGCGACGGCTCCCAGGGCGGCCAGCGGGAAGCGGCGAGCCTCCGGCGCCGCGCTCAGGCGACCCGTCGCGCCGCTCACGGCGCCGGACGAGGAGGGCAACGTGGAGAGCGCGTAGGCGAGGTCCCGCGCCGACTGGAAGCGCTCCTCGGGACTCTTCTCGAGGCAGTGGCGGACCAGGCCGGCGAGCGCGGGCTCGACGCTCCGGCTCGAGGCGGAGAGCTCGCGCGGCTCCTCGCGCAGGATCGCCGTCAGGGTCTCCGGGGCCGTCTCGCGCTTGAAGGCCCGCTCGCCCGACAGCATCTCGTAAAGGATCGTCCCGAACGAGAAGAGGTCGGACCGGTGGTCCACGACCAGGCCCTTCACCTGCTCCGGCGACATGTAGCCGACCGTGCCCATCACGGTGCCGGGGTCGGTGTGGCGCGTGGCGGTGGGGGCGCTGGTGACCTCCTCGGTCCGTCCCCGCTCGGCCCGCTTGGCGAGGCCGAAGTCGAGGATCTTGAGGCGTCCGTCCTTCGTGACGAAGAGGTTCTCGGGCTTCAGGTCGCGGTGGACGATCCCCCGGTCGTGCGCGGCGGCGAGGCCCTGGGCCATCTGCTGCGCGTAGTCGACGGCCTTCCTCTGCGGGATCGCGCCGGACTGGAGCCTGGCGCGCAGGGTCTCGCCCTCGAGCAGCTCCATCACCGCGAAGGAGACGCCGTCTTCCACGCCGAAATCGTGGATCGCCAGGATGTTCGGGTGCGAGAGCGCGGCCACCGCATGCGCCTCGCGCTCGAACCGCTCGAGCGCGTCGGGGTCGCGCGCCAGTGACTCGGGGAGGACCTTGATCGCGACGTCCCGCTGCAGCTTGGCGTCACGGGCGCGGTAGACCTCGCCCATCCCGCCGGCGCCGAGCGGCGCGACGATCTCGTAGGGCCCGAGGCGTGTGCCGGCCGCGAGGCTCACTTCACCCCGCCCGGCCTGCCGGCCACGCCCTCGACTCCGTCGGCCAGGAGGAGGCTCGACGAGTTCACCAGCTCGCTGACGGTCAGCCGCGCCCGGTCGGGTGAGACGCCGAGCGACTCGATCAGCGAGTCTGCGACGAAGCCGGCCACCGGACGGCGGGTCGCGGAGGTGTCTCTGCCGGGCGTGACGTCCTGCATGGCGACGCCGTACTCCCCCTTGGCGTCCTCGGTCAGGAAGAGGAACGCGTCGCCCCCCGGCATCCAGCGGTGCCGCCCGGTGCCGTTCCTGGTGCCGCGCGCGACGACTTCGACCGGGACGGGCGCGCCGTCCTCGAAGCGCACGGCGCGGATGGTCCCGTCGGGTGCGCCGGCGGCCACCGAGGTCACGTACGAGACGAGCCGGCCGTCCGGCGAGATCTCCGGCATGACGACGGCGCCCTCCGCCAGCCGGGCCGCCGCCGAACCGTCGAGGCGCGCCTTCCAGATCCCTCGCTTTTCCGGGCTTCCGGAGCCGTACACGATCCACTGTCCGTCCGGCGTCGCGGCCGGGTTCTCGGCATCCAGGCCGTCGTTCGAGACGCGTCGCGCCCCGCTGCCGTCTCGCTCGGCCATCCAGATCTCGAAGTGCCCGGATCGGTAGGAGCCGAAGAGGATGTGCTTGCCGTCCCGGGTGTACGCCGGGTCGATGTCGTCGGCCGGGTCGTCGGTCAGGCGGCGCACCGCGCCGGTCTTCGTCGAGACCTCCCAGATGTCGCTGTTCCCGCTGCGGTTCGAGTTGAAGGCGACCCACTCGCCGTCGGGAGCGTAGACCGGCTGGCGGTCGACGCTGCTGCCGCGCGTCAGCCAGCGTCCCGCTTCGCCCGGCCTGGCCAGCGGCAGCTCCCTCAGGTTCGCCCGCCGCCCTCCGGTGACGAGGACGAGGGATCCGGGACCGACGACGTCCACATCTCCGATGAGGTCGATTCCGGACAGCAGCGCACGGGTCCGTCCCGAGCGGGGGTCCATCGCCAGCACCCTCGTCGTCCGCGATCCGATGAACGTGGAGCCGCTGCCGACGAGGACCAGGAGCCGGCCGTCCCCGTTCCAGGCGAGCCCGCGCACGAGGCCGGTCCCGGGCACCTCCAGGCGCCTCGGCTCCTGTCCGTCCAGCGGGAAGAGGGCGATCCTCGGGTGTCCGGACCCGGTCGCCTGGCGCTCGAGCGCGGCCAGGGCGCGGCCGTCGGGGGACCACCGCAGCAGGGTCAGGATGTGGTTCTCGACCCTGCCGATCAGCCTCTCGTTGGCGCCGTTCACCTCGACGAGGTGAATGGAGGTCGCGACCTTGCCGTTCTGGACCCCGAGCCGCAGGAATCCGATCTGCCGGCCGTGGGGGGACCAGTCGGCGTCGGAGGCCGGACCGACGAACTTTCGAGCCTCGCCGCCGACGAGGGGCACGCGGTAGACGGCGCTCTGGTCCGCGACGCCGCGGACGAAGAGAACCGAGGAGCCGTCCGGAGAGAACCGCGGAAGGGTGTCGGGCCCCTCGGTCAGCGCGACCTCGCCGCCGCCGGCACGCTCCTTGAGCCAGATCCGGTTCTTGCCGTCGCGCGCCGACACGAACGCGATGGTCTTCCCGTCCGGCGAGACCGACGGCTGCGTATCGCTACCCGAGTACGTCAGCACCTCGAAGCTGGGCGGCTCGACCGGTTTGGGCCGCAGGAGGAGGCCCGCGGCCAGCGCGCCGACGAGGACACCGACGACGCCCCCGAGCAACGCCGACGGAAGCCGGCGGCGCGGCCCGGCGAGGCTCACGAGCGAGGTCGCACCGCTGACGGCGCCGGACGAGGAGGGCAGCGTCGAGAGCGCGTAGGCGAGGTCCCGCGCCGACTGGAAGCGCTCGTCGGGGCTCTTCTCCAGGCAGTGGCGGACGAGGCCGGCGAGCGCGGGGTCGATGCTCTTCTTCGAGGTCGACAGCTCGGGCGGCTCCTCGCGCAGGATCGCGGTCAGCGTCTCGGGAGTCGTCTCGCGCCGGAAGGCGCGCTCGCCCGACAGCATCTCGTAGAGGATCGTGCCGAACGAGAAGAGGTCGGACCGGTGATCCACGTCGAGGCCCCTGACCTGCTCCGGCGACATGTAGCCGACCGTGCCCATCACCGTGCCCGGATCGGTGTGGCGCGCCGCGGTGGGGGCGCTGGTCACCGCGTCGGTCCGCTGCCGCTCCGCCTTCTTGGCGAGGCCGAAGTCGAGGATCTTGAGCCGCCCGTCCTTGGTGACGAAGAGGTTCTCGGGCTTCAGGTCGCGGTGGACGATTCCCCGGTCGTGCGCGGCCGCCAGGCCCTGCGCCATCTGCTGCGCGTAGTCGAGGGCCTTCCTCTGTGGAAGCGCGCCACCCTGGAGCTTGGCGTGCAGCGTCTCGCCCTCGAGCAGCTCCATCACCGCGAAGGAGACGCCGTCCTCCACACCGAAGTCGTGAATCGCCAGGATGTTCGGGTGCGAAAGAGCGGCCACGGCGTGCGCCTCGCGCTCGAACCGCTCGAGCGCGGCGGGGTCGCTGGCCAGCGACTCGGGCAGCACCTTGATCGCCACCTCGCGGTTCAGCTTGGTGTCGCGCGCGCGGTAGACCTCGCCCATGCCGCCGGCGCCGAGCGCGGAGAGGATCTCGTAGGGGCCGAGGTACCTGTTCACCTCAGCCCCTCGGCCACGTAGAGGATCGACGAAGACGTCCGGTAGAGGAAGACCATCGTCTTCCCATCCGCCGAGATACCGGCGCGGCGCGAGTAGCGGGCGCCGGCCGAATCACCCGGCGTGAACTCCTTCCAGAGCTCGCGCCGTCCGCTGGCGGCGTCGATCCGGAAGAGGCGCGCCGCCACGAGCTCGGCCGAGCTCGGTGAGACGAAGAGCGACCGGCCGTCTTCGGCCCAGGCCAGCGGCACGTCCCACGGCTCGGCGCCGGCGATCGGCTGGGCCGGACCGGCCTCCAGTGGCAGGAGCGCCAGGCGGCCGTCGGCGGACGCGATCACCACAGACTTGCCGTCCGGCGAGAGGAGCCGAGCCCGGACCCCTTCAGGGGTCGCCGGGCGCGCCGGCCCGCCCTCCAGGTCCTGCACGAAGCTGCGTTCCGGCCGCCCGGGCTCGCGGCCGACGTAGAGGATGCGCTTGCCGTCGGGGAAGAAGGCGGCGTCCTCCTGCGCGACGGCGTTCGACGGGAGCCGCCTCGGCTCTCCGGCTCCGGTCGGCAGCAGCTGGAGCTGCGTGGGCGTGGAGCCGACGAGCAGTGCCAGCACCCATTTGCCGTCGGGCGAAAGCGCCATGGCGGCCCCCTCGCCGAGCTGGATCGCCGCCGAGCCGTCGAGGCGGCGCAAATAGACCGCGTAGCGAGACCCGGCCGACTGTCCCGCCTCGCTGAAGAGGAGCGTCTTGCCGTCGGGCGTCAGGCGTGGGCCGAATGGCCACTCGAAGGCCGACAGGTTCCGCTCCCTGGCGTCTCCGGGCGCGAGGCCCACGATCTCCTGACGGGCGTTCTCCTCGATGAAGAGGACACGGCCGTCGCCGGAGATGTCCTGCAGGGTCATCCCGGATGGCGTCGCGCCCACCCGCCGCTGGCGGCCGGACAGCGTCACCGCGTAGAGGGAGCGCGCGTTGCCTGCCCCGGTGGCCGTGTACCAGACCTCATCCCCTCCGGGCGACCAGGCCAGGCCTTGCTCGCTCTCCCATTCCGGAGAGAGCGTCTTCTTGGTTCCCTTCAGGTCGACGACCGCGACCGTCCCCCGGTCGTCGCCGATGAACGGATGGTCGAAGAAGGCGACCGCGTCCCCCTTCGGCGAGACGCGCGGGTGGCTGATCCAGCCCGTCGTCTGGTAGAGGACCTTGCCGGGCGGGAATTCCAGCCGGTAGTGCCATTCCGGGGCGCGCACCACGGCATAGCTGCTGCCGTCGGGAGACCAGTCGGCGGCCGCCACGTCCTCGAGGAGGTCGCGGGCGGCGTTGCCCGAGATGGGCGCCTGCGAGAGCGTCCCCGAGAACGTATGGCCGCTCACGTAACGCTTCACCTCGAGGAGCAGCAGCTCGCCCTTCTTCGAGATCGAGCGCACGTCCCGGTCGGGCAGCGTCAGCCGCGACGAGTCCGGGCTCTCCATCCTGGTGGAGTAGAGCTGCGGCCGGCTGGCCCCGTCCCAGGCGGCGGAATAGACGATCGTGTGGCCGTCCGGAGCGAAGCGGGCGTAGTTGACGGCGCCCCGCCGGAAGGTGAGGCGCTGATAGAGAGGCGGCTCGACCGGCCGGCCGCGCAGCAGCAGGCGATCGCCCAGGACCCCTAGCCCGAGCGCCGCCAGAGCGACCATCACCAGGGCCGGCGACGGGAGCCGCCGGGCGCGCAGGGCCGGCGGCGGCGCCAGCCCAGGCGCCGAGAGGGTAGACAGCGCCTCGAGGTCGAAGGCCAGGTCGTGCGCGGAATGGAAGCGCTGCTCGGGCTTCTTCTCCAGGCAGTGCCGCACGATGCGCTCGAGCCCCGGAGGCATCGACTGGTTCGTGACGGCGAGCTCGGGCGGGTCCTCCTTCAGGATCGCCGACATCGTGTCGGCGGCCGAGTCGCCGGCGAAGGCCCTCTTGCCGGAGAGCATCTCGTACAGGACGGCGCCGAAGGAGAAGATGTCCGAGCGCGCGTCGGCCGGCTTGCCGCGCACCTGCTCGGGAGACATGTAGCCGAGCGTGCCGAGGACGACGCCGGGCTCGGTGCCCCGGCTCACGGTGGGGAGGTTCGTCTGCGCGCTCTCCTCGGGCTTGGTCAGCTTGGCGAGGCCGAAGTCGAGGATCTTGATCCGCCCGTCCGAGGTGACGAAGAGGTTCTCCGGCTTGAGGTCGCGGTGGACGACGCCCTTCTCGTGCGCCGCCGCCAGCGCCCTGGCGATCTGGACCGCGTAGTCGAGCGTCTTGCGGATCGGCAGCTTCCCGGAGGCGAGGACCTGGCGCAGCGTCTCGCCTTCGAGGAGCTCCTGGACCAGCAGGTGTCGCCCGCCGACCTCCTCGAACGAGTGGATCGCGGCGATGCCGGGATGGTTGAGCGCGGCCAGCGCCTTGGCCTCGCGCTCGAAGCGGGCGACGAGGTCCGCGTCGCCAAAGAGCGCCTCGGGAAGCACCTTGATGGCGACGTCGCGGTCGAGCTTCTCGTCGCGGGCCTTCCAGACCTCGCCCATGCCTCCAGCGCCGAGCGGGGCGACGACTCGATAAGAGCCGAGCCTTGCTCCTGGTTCGATGGACATGGTGTTCAGCCAGGTTACTACGCCCGGCGAGCCCAGCTCTCGCGATAGGCTCAGGACGTCCGGGCGCTCGGCATGAACAGCAAAGGATTCACGCTCAAAGGGGCGCTCGCCTTCGTCGAGAAGCGGTGGGGCGCCGATGGGAAGGCGAGGGTGATCGCGGCGCTCGATCCCGACAGCCGCCAGCTCGTGTCCGGTCTGCTCCTGGCCTCCCAGTGGGTGCCGTTCCGCACGCAGGTCGCGCTCTACGAGGCCATCGACAGGACGTTCGGGAAGGGGGACTTCGCGCTCTGCTGGGAGATCGGCCGCTTCACCTCCGAGTACGAGATGAACACGGTGAACCTCGTCTTCCTCAAGCTCGGCAAGCTGGAGCACTGGTTCCGGGCCGCTTCGCTGATGTGGCGTCGCTACTACAGCGACGGCAGGCTCGACATCGAGGAGTTCTCGCCCGGCACCGGCACGGTCCTGGTCCGGGGGTTCGATCCTTTGAGCCGGGCCTTCTGCCGCGACTTCTCCGGCTGGCTGCAGCGCACGGTGGAGCTGAGCGGGCTGAGCCGGGTCACGATCGAGCACCCGCGCTGCATGCTCGCCGGAGCGGACGCCTGCGCCTTCCGGGGCACCTGGGACGAGCGCTGACGGCCTCGCGTTCGTTCACGGCGGCACACTTTGCCGACCGGGAAGGGAAAACGTGCCCGAGCCGCTCCGCGGACCGCACCCTTCACCCCTGTAGAGGTGGCGGCGTCATTGCAAGGGCGCAAGCGCGGGACCTGCCCGAAACGCAGCAAGACCCGCGGAGGACAGAAGATGCGTTACCTCTTCGTCGCCCTGTCGCTTTCCCTTTGCTCTCTGGCACCGGCACCGGCGCAGGCCCAGCCGCGCGTCGACATACGGCTGCCCGGGATCAGCATTGGCATCAACGTGCCGGTGTACCCGCGCCTCGTCCAGGTGCCGGGATACCCCGTGTACTACGCCCCGCGAGCCAGCTCGAATTACTTCTTCTACGACGGTTACTACTGGGTGTACTGGCGGGATGCCTGGTACGCGAGCAGCTGGTACAACGGCCCCTGGGAGCGCGTGCGACATCGCGACGTGCCTCTGTACCTGCTGCGCGTGCCCGTGCGCTACTACCGGCGTCCGCCGTCCTACTTCAGGGCCTGGCGTCGCGACGCGGCGCCACGTTGGGGCACACGCTGGGGGAGCGAGTGGGAGCAGAGCCGGACGGGATGGGATCAGTGGGACCGCCGGTCCGTGCCCGCCCCCGCGCCGCTGCCCGTCTATCAACAGCAGTATTCCGGCAACCGCTATCCGCGCGCGGTCGAGCAGCAGCAGTCGATTCAATCCCAGAACTACCGTTACCAGCCGCGTGAGGTCGTGATCCAGCAGCCGGCAGCCCCACCGCCGCAGGAGATCCGACGCGAGGTCGCGCCACCGCCGCAGGAAAGACGCCAGGAGCGGCGCCAGGCCGCCCCGCCCCCGCCGCAGGAGATCCGGCGCGAGGTCGCGCCGCCGCCGCAGGAGAGGCGCCAGGCCGCCCCACCGCCGCCCCAGGAGATCCGACGCGAGGTCGCCCCGCCGCCGCCCCAGGAAATCCGGCGCGAGGCACCCCCGCCGCCGCCCCAGGAGAGACCCCAGGTGGACGCGCCGGAGCACCAGAACAGAGGACAGGAAAAGAAGGCCGAAGGGCATGGCCACGATGGCAAGCCGCCGAAGCACAACAAGGGTCAGGACAAGAAGGACGACCGCGAGGATCGCAAGTGAGCGGCGCGAGAATCGCGGCGATCGTGCTGATCATCGCCGGCGTCCTGGGACTGGCCTACGGCAGCTTCACCTACACGAAGGCGAACCACAAGACGAGCCTCGGACCCTTCTCCTTTTCCATCAAGGAGAAGGAGACCGTCAACGTCCCGGTCTGGGCCGGGGTCGGAGCGATCGTGGCCGGTGCGGCTCTTCTCGTCGTGCGCGGCAAAGGCTGAGGCTCGGTACCGAGCCGGTACGGTGCACTAGGGGCAGGTCTTGAAGGCCTCGGTGTCCTGCACCGGCTCGAAGGCCGTCTTCAGCGGGTTGCGGTAGCTCCTGGTCGCCCCCGTCCTGGTGTCGGTCACGGTGAGGTTCACCTCCTGGTCGGTCAGAGCGCCCACGAAGACCCAGATCGCGTTGAAGGGCTCGAAGCACACGTTCAGGACCTTCACCAGCGCCTGCGCGTCGGAGGGGTTCTCGAAGATGAAGTAGGCCGAATCGCCGGTCAGCTTCTTGAAGCGCATCGCGCCGGTGTTGCCGCTCTCGAGCCGGTACGAACCGGTGATCAGGAAGCGCTCGCCGCTGAGGCACACCTTGGTATCGCCCGGCTCCGAGCAGGGCGACGGCGTACGGAAGGTGCGCACGCCCGACGAGGCGGCGGCCGGCGCGGCGCAGGAGGCGTCGTTCTCGGCGCTCACCGACCAGAAGTAGGTGGTCGCGCCCGAAAGGCCGGCCGCCGTGAACGTCGTCCCCTCGATCCGGTTGGCCACCCTGGTGGTCGGCGGGTTGTGCGTGTCGAGGAAGACGCTGTAGCGGGTGGCGAAGGGGACGGCGCTCCAGGAGAGGTTCACGGTCGAGCTCGAGGTGGTCTCGCCGTCCGGCGGCAGCGTCAGCAGCGGGGTGCCGCCGAGCTGGCAGTCGAGCGCGCGCACCCGGTCGTTGTCCTGCTCGGAGACGTAGATCGTCCCGCTCGGCCCGACCACCAGGCCACGCACCGTCGAGAGCTGGGCGCGCGTCGCCGGACCGCCGTCGCCGCGGAGGCCCTGCTCGGACGTCCCGGCGACGGTGCGGATCCGTCCGGTCGCCTTGCTGACCCTCCGTACCAGCTTGCCGTTTCCGATGAGGAGGTCTCCGTTGGCCTCGAGCGCGAGCGCCTGCGGGAGCTGGAGACCCGCCTGCGTGGCGGGGCCGCCGTCGCCGCTGTCCGAGGCGTTCCCGTTCCCGGCGTAGGTGGTCACCACGCCGGTCACCGCGTCGATGCGCCGCACCCGGTGGTTCTGGTAGTCGGCGACGAAGAGGTTGCCCTCGGCGTCGAGCTCGACGTCGTAGGGGCTGTCGAAGGCCGCGAGCGCGGCGGGACCGCCGTCGCCCGAGAAGCCGCCGTTGCCGCTGCCGGCCACCACGGTGATGGCGCCGTTCGTGGCGCTGATGCGCCGGATCCGGTTCCCCGCGATGTCGCTGACGATCACGTCGCCGGACGAGTGGACGGCCGCTCCCTGGGCGTTGCCGATGCCGTTGCCGATCCTGGTGATCGTCTGGTTCGAGGCCGACACCCGGAACACGGTCCCGACCGAGGTGATGATGAGGTTGCCGGAGGCGTCCACCGCGAGGCCCGACGGCCGCATCGACATCCGGGTCGCCGGCGCTCCGTCCGCCGGCGTGCTGTCCAGCGGGTCGCCGGTGCCGGCGTAGGGTGAGATCACGCCGCTGGCAAGGTCCAGGACGCGAACCCGGAAGCCGCTGCGCTCGGCGATGTAGAGCCGGTTGCCGAACCGCGCCAGGCCGAGCGGCTCGGACAGGACCGCGCCCTTCGCGGCGCCGCCGTCGCCGGTCGCCGCCGGGCCGATGAAGCGCGAGATGATGCCGTTGAAGGCGCTCACCGCGCGCACGCGGCCGTAGGTGAGGTCGCTGATGTAGAGCTCGCCCAGCTTGCCGACCGCGATCCCCTGGGGGCGGCTCAGCAGGGCCAGCGTCGCCGGCTCGCCATCGCCGGTGAGGAACTCGTTGAGCCCCGAGCCGGCCACGGTGTCGATCGTCCCGTTGAACGCCGAGACACGCCGGACGCGCCCGTCGCCGGTGTCGGAGATGAGGACGTTCCCGACGGCGTCCAGCGCCAGGGCGAACGGGGACTTGAGCTGCGCCGCGGTGGCCGGCCCTCCGTCGCCGAGCGTGGCGCCGCTCCCGGCGAAGAGCGCGATCACCCCGGTCGCCAGCGTGATCCGGCGGACGGTGACGCCGCGATCGGCGACCAGGAGGCCCCCCTTCCCGTCGAAGAGGAGCGCGGCGGGGCCCTGGAGCGCCGCAGCGGTGGCCGGCCCCCCGTCGCCGGTGGAGGCGATCGTGCCGGTGCCGGCGAAGGTCGTGATGGTGCCGCCGGAGACGCGGCGCACCCGCCGGTTTACCGAGTCGGCGACGAAGAGGTCGCCGGACGCTGGGTCGACGGCGACGGCGACGGGCTGCTCGAGCCGCGCCTGGACCGCCGGGCCACCGTCCCCGGAGAAGCCGGCCGCGCCGGTGCCGGCGACCGTGGTGATGACCCCGGTCTGGCGGTCGACCCGGCGCACCGCGTGGTTCAGCGTGTCGGCGATGAAGAGGTTCCCGCCGGCGTCGAGCGCCATCCCGGCTGGCTTCCTCAGCCGCGCCGCGGTGGCCGGTCCCCCGTCGCCGTCGTAGCCGGTCTCGCCGTTCCCGGCCACGGTGGAGACGAGCCCGCTCGCCGCGTCGACGCGCCGGATCCGGTGGTGGCCGGTGTCGGCGATGTAGAGGTCGCCGGAGGCGCTCACCAGGAGCGCGCCCGGGCCGTGCAGCGCCGCCAGCGAGGCCGGCAGGCCGTCGTTCACGCCGCCGCCGGCCACCGTCTCGATGCCTTGCCCGCGGGACTCGCCCGCGAGGAACGCCAGGGCCAGGAGGAGGGAGCGGGTACGGAGGTCGATCCGGAGCCTGCTCATGGACAGGTCCTGAAGGCCGCGGTGTCCTGGATCGGCCGGAACGGCGTCTTCAACGGGTTCGCGTAGCTCCTGACGGTTCCCGACTTCGTGTCGGTGACCGACAGGTGCACCTCCTGGTCGGTCAGCGCGCCCAGGAAGAACCAGATCGCGTTGAAGGGCTCGAAGCAGACGTTGAGGACCTTCACCAGCGCCTGCGCGTCGGACGGGTTGTCGAAGACGAAGTAGGCCGCGTCGCTGGTGATCTTGGTGAAGCGCAGCGGGCCGGAGCCGCCTCCTTCCAGGCGGTAGGTGCCGGTCAGCAGGAAGCGGTCGCCGCTGAGGCAGACCTGCCGGTCGCTGGTGTCGGCGCAGGCCGAGGGCGTCCGGAAAGAGCGGACGCTCGACTTGCTGGACGACGCCGGACAGCTCGGGTCGCTCCTGGCGACGACCGACCAGAAGTAGGAGGTGGCCGGCGCCAGCCCGGTCGCGGTGAACGCCCGCGCGGTCAGGTCGCGCGCCGCCACCGCCACCGGCGGGTTCACGGTGTCGAGGACGACGTCGTAGCGTGTCGCGAACGGAGCCGCCTCCCAGGTGAGGACCGCGCTGGCGCTGGCCGTCGTCTCTCCGTTGGCGGGGCTCGAGAGCTCCGGCGGGGAGCCGACCGTGCAGGAGATCGCGCGCACGCGGTCGTTGAATTCGTCGGCGACGGTGACGGAGCCGTCGGCGGCGACGGCGACGGCGCGCAGCCGCTGGAAGCTGGCGAGCGTCGCCGGCCCGCCGTCCCCCCCGTACGCGAAGGCGTCCGCGCCGGCCACCGTGCTGACGAGGCCGGTCGCCGCGGCGACGCGGCGCACGCGCCGGTCGCTGGTGATGAGGAGGTCGCCGTCGGGGGCGAAGGCGAGGTCCCACGGGGTGCGGATGCCGGCGGCCGAGGCGGGTCCGCCGTCCCCCGAGTCCTCGTCGACGCCGGTGCCGGCGAACGTCGTGATCACACCGGTGGCCGCGTCGACGCGGCGCACGCGATCGTTGCTGGTGTCGGCGAAGTAGACGTTGCCGGCTGGATCGGCGGCGATACCGTTCGCCTCGCGGAACATCGCCTGCGTCGCCGGCCCGCCGTCCCCCGAGTAGCCGGCGGTGCCGGTGCCGGCGACGGTGGTGATGGCGCCGGTCGCCGCGCTGATCCGCCGGATCCGGGTGCCCGCGGTGTCGATGACCAGCAGGTTGCCGGCTCCATCCACGAACACCTCGCTGGGGTTGCTGACCCCGTTGCTGTTCGCGACCACCGTGCTGATCGTGCCGGTGCTCGTGTTGAGCCGCAGCAGCCCGTTGAACACCGCTGCGATGTAGAGGTTGCCGGCGGCGTCGAGCGAGAGGCCGCGCGGTGTCATCGGCACGCTGGTCGCGGCCGTGCCGTCGGGCGGGACGGTGCCGGAGGACTTGCCGTTGCCGGCCACGGTGGTGATGACGCCGCTAGCCAGGTCCACCGCCCGTACCAGGTTCGTGAGGTCCTCGGAGACGTAGAGCTTGCCGGCGGAACGGGCGAGGCCCACCGGCGTCTGGACCACCGACGCTCGGGCCGGGCCCCCGTCGCCGTTCGCGGGGGGCCCGACGAACGCCGCGATGGACCCGGGGGTGCCGCTCACCACCCGCACGCGGTCGTTCGAGCTGTCGGCGATGTAGATCTCGCCGGCCGGCCCGACGGCGACGCCGCTCGGGAGCCCGATCGCCGCCTGCGTGGCCGGACCGCCGTCGCCGGTCGCCAGGGCGTTGCCGGAGCCGGCGACGGTCGAGATCGCGCCGCCGCTCACCCTGCGCAGGCGCGCGTCGCTGTAGTCGGCGATGAAGACGTTCCCGATCGCGTCGCGCGCCAGCGCCCGGGGCGACGTCATGCCTGCCGCCGTCGCCGGTCCGCCGTCCCCGGAGAATCCGGCCGCTCCGCTCCCGGCGAAGGCGGTGATCAGGCCCGTCGCCGCGGAGATTCTCCGCACGCGGTTGTCGGTGCCGTCGGCGACCAGGAGGTCTCCGTTGGGCTCGAAGAGAAGAGCGTCGACCGAGCGAAGGGACGCCGCCGTCGCCGGCCCCGCGTCCCCTGACGACTGGTTGGCTCCGGTCCCGGCCAGCGTGCCGACGACGCCGCCGGAGACCCGCCGCACCCGCCTGTTGCCGAAGTCGGCGATGATGAGGTCTCCGGAGGGGCTGAACGCCAGGCCGTGAGGCCGCTGCAGCAGCGCCTGCGCCGCCGGTCCGCCGTCCCCGCCGAAGCCCGCTTCGCCGGTCCCGACCACGGTGCTGATCTCGCCGGAGCCGGCGTCCACCCGCCGGACCACGTGGTTCAGGGTGTCGGAGATGAAGACGTTGCCGCCGGCGTCGAGGGCGATCCCTTGCGGGCCCCTCAGGCGAGCCGCCGTGGCCGGGCCGCCGTCCCCCGAGTAGCCCGCCTCGCCGGTCCCGGCCACCGTGCTGATCAGGCCGGTCCGGTGGTCCACCCGGCGCACGCGGTTGTACCCGGTGTCGGCGACGTAGACGTCGCCCGACGAGGTCACCACCAGATGGGTCGGCGAATTGACGGCCCCGAGCGAGGCCGGCCGGCCGTCGTTGACGCTGCCGCCGGCGATCGTATCGACCAGCTGGGCGGCGCCCCGTCCTCCTTCGAGGAGGAGAGTGCACGCCAAGAGAGCGAATGCGGTCTTCCTCTCCATGAGCCGCCCTCCGAGACCTGCGTCTATGCTACCCCCGCTGCCAGGCTCGCACGGACCACGTTCTGGACCGGTGTAGCCTTTCCGGAATGCCCTGGCAGGAACGACTGGGCGCGCTCGACGCGGCCTTCCTCTACCTCGAGGGCCGCACCGCCCACATGCACGTCGGCGCCCTCTGCCTCTTCGAAGGGCCGCCGCCGACGCACGCCGAGCTGACCCGTCACGTCGAGGCGCGCCTGCCCTCGGTCCCGCGCTACCGCCAGCGGCTCGCGCCCGTCCCGTTCGCGCTGAGCCGCCCGGTCTGGGTCGACGATGCGAAGTTCGACCTCGAGTATCACCTCCGTCGCACCGCGCTGCCGGCTCCGGGCGGCGACGCGGAGCTCAAGCGGCTGACCTCGCGTCTCTTCGCCCAGCGCCTCGACCGCGACAAGCCGCTCTGGGAGCTCTGGTGCGTCGAGGGGCTGGAGGAGGGCCGCTTCGCCCTCGTCTCCAAGACGCACCATTGCATGGTGGACGGCATCTCCGGCGTCGACATCGCCACCGTGCTGCTCGACCCCTCGCGGAAGGTCCCGCCCTCCGCCCCGCCCGAGCCGTGGAGGGCCCGGGAAGCGCCTTCGACGGTATCGCTGATGACCGACGGTCTCGCCTACCAGCTGACGCATCCGCTCGAGGTGGCGCGGCAGGCCCTGGCCGGCGGCGCGGAAGCGCGGCGGGCGCTCGGAGAGATCGCGCTGGGCGCGCTGCCGATCCTCAAGCTGCTCGGGATGGGCCTGGCGCCGGAGTCCTCGCTCAATCGCCCGATCGGACCGCACCGCCGCTTCGAGACCGCCCGGCTGCCGCTCGATCGCGTCCGCCGCGTCAAGACCGCGTTCGAGGCCACGGTGAACGACGTCGTCCTGGCGGTGGTGACAGGAGCCCTGCGTGCGCTGCTGCTGGAGCGGGGAGACCGGCTCACCGCCGACCTGCGCGCGCTCGTGCCGGTGAGCGTGCGGAGCCCCGACGCCCGGCACACGCTGGGCAACCAGGTGACCGCGGTGTTCTGTCCGTTGCCGGTCGGGGAGGCGGATCCACGGCGGCGCCTCGAGCAGGTGCGCACGTCGATGGAGGGGCTCAAGGCGACGCGACAGGCGGTCGGCGGTCTGGCGCTGACGCAGCTGGGAGACTTCGCGCCGCCGACGCTCGCGGCCCAGGCGGCGCGCCTGCAGCCCTTCGCGCGGTTCTTCAACCTGGTCGTCACCAACGTGCCCGGCCCGCAGCACCCCCTCTTCCTGCTGGGGCGCCGGATGCGCGAGTGCTATCCGGCGGTGCCGCTGGCCGCCAACCAGACGCTCTGCATCGGCCTGCTGAGCTACGACGGGACGATCGGCGTCGGTCTCCTCGGCGACGCGGACCAGGCCCGCGACCTGCGGACTCTCGCGGCCGCGCTCACGGTGGCGCTCGACGAGCTGGAGGCGACGCTGACCCCGCCGCGCGGCGCCCGCAAGAGGGAAGGAGTCCGGCGTGCCCGTCGTCGAGCGTGACGGCGTCGCGATCCACTACCAGGTGCGCGGGCGCCCGGAGGCGCCGCCGCTTCTCCTGATCATGGGACTCGGGTTCTCCTCGCGGGCCTGGGGCCGGCTTCCGGCCCGTCTGGAGGGGCGTTTCCGGGTGATCGTCTTCGACAACCGCGGTACCGGCCTGTCCGGCCGGCCCAACGGCTTCTACAGCATGAGCGACCTCGCCGACGACGCGGCGGCGGTGCTGACCGCCACCGGTGTGAGCTCCTGGGGTGGAGCCTTCGTCTTCGGAGTCTCGATGGGCGGGATGATCGCCCAGCAGCTCGTGCTGCGGCATCCGCAGCTGGTGGCTTCGATGGTCCTGGGGGCCACCTTCGCGAGCTGGGTCAGGAGCGACAAGCCGGCGATCGACGTCGGGCTCAAGCTGCTCGGCGTCAACCTGCTCGGGTCGCGGGCCGCTCCTCTCCTCGTGCCGCTGCTGGTCTCGCCGGAGTTCCTGAGCCGGAACGCGGCCGAGCTCAACGAATGGCTGCGCCAGACTGGGCTCGACGACGGCGCCGCGCTCGTCCGGCAGCTGGGAGCCATCGCGCAGCACTCCACGGTGGAGCACCTCTCACGCATCGCTTGCCCGACGCTGATCGTGACCGGCACGGCGGACCGGATCGTCCCTCCGGCGAATTCGCGTCTTCTGGCGGCCCGCATCCCCGGGGCTCGCCTCGTCGAGCTGCCGGGAGCCGGTCACGTCTTCCCCCTCGAGCGGGAGGACGAGACGGTCGAGCTCCTCGAGTCTCACTTCCTGGGCCCGCCGGTCGAAGCGACCCGAGGGGGCGGGCGCCGGCGAGTGAGATCCGTCACGCGATAGCGACGGCGCGCGCGCAGGGGTGGCGGGAAAGGGCCGCGAACGTCGTGAAGGGATACGAGGAGGACACCATGGCCAGGAAGCCCGCCGAATCCGACAAGAGACAGAGCCAGCCGCGGAAGCCGCGCGTCACCAAGCTGACGCTCCGGGACCTGAACGACGGCCACAAGGATGTCAAGGGCGGCCGGAATCCGACGGAGCCGCCCACCAGCAAGCAGTATCCCTGCCTGTCCGCGACCTGCTAGACGTCTCGTTGCCGCGACGCCAGGCGAAGAGGCCGCCGTCGAGGTCCTTCAGGGTCGTCTTCAGGGCAGGCGTTTATACGTCACGGTCGTGGCCTTCCCGAACAGCGTCATCTCGACGCGGAACGCCGCCGGATCCAGGATCGTCACGCGCCCCTGACCGCTCTCCTTGACCCGCTCCTGAGGAGCCTCGCGCCCCTTCTGCCAGACGCGGATCGTGTAGCTCAGCGAGCCGTCGGCGCCGACGGTTCCTTCCAGGCGCGGCAGCCGCTGCTGGCGGTCCTCGGTGCGGCCGGTGATGGTCGAGGTGGGCTGGTAGGTGCGCAGGCGGCCCTGGGCGTCGCGCTCCACCAGCTCGAGGAAGATCGCCTCGCCGCCGCCGGGTGTCTTGTAGTGAGCGCGGAAGCGGCCGCCGAAGTCGAAGTCTTTCACCGACGGCGCCGTCCCGCCTGGGCCGCCCGGCTGATACAGGCCCTCGAGACCGTACATCCAGCGCACCTTGAACTGGGTGGTGCCGTCGATGCCCGAGAAGCTCGTGTGGCAGAGGAGGTCGAGGTAGGCGCCGCTGCGCGCTCCGCCCTTCTCGAAGTCGACGGCGCCGAGGAGCTGCCACTCGCGTGAGTCCGTCTGCTTCGTGCCGGGCTGCAGGGTCGGCGGGTTGTCGGGGTTGTAGTTGTAGGTGTAGCCGTCCTGCACCGCAGTGGGCTGGGTGCCGCCGCGCTGCGAGAAGAGCAGCCCGTGCTCCCAGTACCGCGCGTTCAGGACGGGCGCGCCCGGCTCGCTCCGCACCTTCAGCTCCATCGCGATGGTGCCGTCGAGCTTCAGCTCGGCGAGCTTCGGCAGCTCGCTGAAGGTGAGCTCGGTGCGCTTGCCCTTGTTGTTGGGCCCGGTCCCGATACAGCTCGCCTTGCCGACGCCGACCTCGACCGCGGCGCGCGGCCCCTTGAACGTGGTGGTGTCGTGGATGACCGTGCGCCCCTCCTCCTCGGTCGGCGGGGCGGCCGTCTTCTCTTCGGCGATGACCTTCTCCAGAAGGTGCCGCGCCTTGTCGAAGCAGCGGTGATCGCGCGGCAGCAGCCAGGCGCGCGCCACGATCTTGTAGGCCGTTCCGGGTGGAGGTGGCGTGAAGAGGACGGGGGAGTCCGGCCGCCAGGTGCCCGGGAGCTGTTGCTGGGCCGTGCGCTGCCTGGTGTAGAGCGTCGTGGTCTTGCTGCCCACGGTGGCCTCGATCTCCAGGCCCCGGACGCCGAGCGCGGCCTCGCTCGCGGTCACCTCGACCTCCTTGGCGGGACCGTCCTTACGCGGCTCGAGGCGTCCCTCGAGGGTGAAGTCCTTCGGCTCCGGGAGGTCGACGGCGACCCAGTCGCTCTTGTCGCTCTCGGCGGTGCCCTTCACCTCGGCGGCCCTCAGCCGGGCGGCCACGGCATAGGAGAAGCAGCGATCGTCCACCGACTTGATCTCGTGCTCCGGGTCCTGGGTGACGCCGACGAGCTGCGGTGCGGCGTTCGGCGCGGTCCGCTTGTAGACGGCGTAGCCGTCGAAGGGCGCGGCCGGCCGCGCGGTGGTCGCGGCGAGCGGATGGACGTCCCAGAGCAGCTTCTTCTGCCCCTTGTCGAAGTGGAGGTTGACGGGCGGCAGCAGCCAGGTGACCCGCACGTCCACCGGGTTGCCGCTGGGCTGGAGCTCGGCGTCGACCAGCCACCCGACCACGTCGATGCTGTTGGCCGCCACCCGCCCGCTGGTCAGTCGGCGCACCTCGGTCGCCTTGTCGGCGTCGGTGAGCGACCTGGTGACCGGCAGCGTGGTGATCTGCGCGGCCGGGGTGCCGGGCTGCGGCGCCGGGCTCGGCGCGATGACGTGCAGCACGCGCGCGGCGCTGCCGCTGGTGAGCCGCACCAGGATGGGGCCGCTGACGGTCTTGTTCTGCGGAATCCGGTTGCGTGCGAACCGCACCTCGTACTGCTCCGCCGAGAGCGGGGTCTCGGGGCGGATGTCGGCCACCCATCCCCGGGCGGGGTCCAGCACGTGTCCCTTGCTCGGGTACTCGCGCGCCAGGATCCGCTTCTCGTGAGCCTTCAGGAACGCGCCCCAGTCCGGGCCCACCAGCGACCGACCGTAGGCCAGCCACGCCTTGGTCAGCTCCGCGTCGCCGCCGACGGTGGCCGACAGCGCCTGGAGGATTGGCTGCGTCACGTGCTTCTCGAGCACCTGGCGCTGGAAGTCGAGGCCGCCGCGCGCGCGGGCGAGGTAGATGGCGAAGAGCGCGACGCGATAGCCGTAGACGCCCTCGTCGATCCGGCCGAGCTTGAACTCCAGCTCCGCCGTTCCGCTGTTGCCGGGGGAGTAGTAAGTGTTCAGCCACGACGTGTTCTGGGGATGGAGCGTGGTCTCGACGGCGACCGCCGACGCCTCGCGCCACCACGGCGAGATCTTCGAGCCGAGGTAGAGGTACTGGACGTAGTGGAAGTACTCGTGCGCCGCCGAGGCCTGGGCCAGCGCCGAGGTGGCCTTCTCGTTGATGTAGAGGAACGGGTTGCCGACCACGGCCGGAGCCTGATATTCCGCGTCGATCGGGTACGGCTTGATGTAGACCGCCGTCTTGCTGGCCGGCACCTTCAGGCTCGCCGCCGCGTACGCCGCGTGCGCGCTCTCCAGGGCGGTGGCCAGGTCCGCCACCAGCGGCGGCACGAGGACGGTCTCCGGTCCCTTTTCGCCGGGAGTCACGTAGGCGCTGCTGGCAGTACCCAGGGACTTGTTCCAGCAGACCAGGAAGTGGTTGCCGGTGGAGTCGATGCACTGCGCCGAGGCGATGTAGTCCCAGTTGTTGTGGAGAGCGGCCCCGGCCAGCGTGACCAGCAACGCGCCCAGCGCCAGGATGCAGAAGTGGTTCACCTCGGCGACGGCGCGGCCGCTCCCGGCGTCGAAGCGAGCGTCGAAGGAGTCCCACACCCGCGTCCTGGGGTCCCAGGAGAGGACCGTGAGCTTCGAGGACCTGGCCTCCTCGGGGACCGGGAACGACACGGTGGCGGGCTGGCGGAGGGCAGAAGTGCCCGGGTCGACCTCGATGAGCGGCGACACCGGCGCGTAGCGTCCCCACTTGGCGACCGGGAAGCCTTCGCGCATCGGCGCCGGAGCGGCGTCCACCCGGGCCACCTTCACCGCCTGGCCGGTGGGCAGCGCGCCGGCGGGGATGTTCACCGCGACCAGCTCATGCTGGAAGCGGCCCCCGTCCGCGGTGGTCGCGAAGGAACCCAGCGGTGTCACGCGAGGGGCTTCGTCCGGTGAGGGGTCCAGCAGGGCGCGTGCGGCGGCGTCGGAGCCGGGCGCGGATCGCAAAGACGTGGCCTCGGGTGGCGTCGGGCGGGCTCGGGTCGCGGCAGGCAGCGGATGCGCCAGCCGCGAGCCGTACCGGTAGAACACCAGCCCCGCGGCGGCGATGATGACGAGGGCGAACGCCAGTGCCAGCGCGCTGGTAGAGACGGCCGGCCGGTTGGCGCGGCGAGGTCCCGCGGGCACGGCGAGAGGCTCCGGCTCGAGGTCGACCGCCACCAGGTAGGTGCGGCCGATCTTCAGGCGATCTCCCGAGCGCAGGCGATGCGACGAGATCTTCGCGCCGTCGAGCAAGGTGCCGCGGCTGGAGCCGAGGTCGACCGCTTCCCAGCCGCCGTCCACGGGCCGCACCTCGAGGTGCACGCGAGAGATCAGGTCGTCGTCTTCGTCGAGGAGGATGTCGCAGCTGCGGCTGCGTCCGACGCGCAGCGCGCGCGACGGGTCGAGCGGCCACTCCCCGAGCCAGGCGCCGTCGCGCCAGGCTCGCAGACTGGGGACTCGACCGGGCATGCCGCCCTCATGTTAGCGGCGGCGGTCGAAGCTCTCTCAAATCCACTCCCTTCCCTTGGCGATCGGGAAGAGGACGAGAAGAGTCCCGATCAACAGGATGAGGAAGGCATTGGAGAAGAAGTAGGGGTAGACGACGAGCGCGAAGCCGCTGACGATGTACCAGGGCTCGAGCTGGCGTCGGCCATAGAGGATGTAGGAGCTCCCGATGACACCGAAGATCAGGCCGAGGATGAGCGGCACGAAGGCCTTTCGTTCCGGCCATGTTACGCGCCCAGGGGCCGAGGGATGACCCTGGCGACACGAGCCTCATGACGCTGTCCCCCGGGTCGCGGCTCGGGAGCTACGAGGTGCTCGCGCGGCTCGGTGCCGGCGGCATGGGCGAGGTCTGGCGCGCCGCGGACCCCAAGCTGGGCCGCGAGGTCGCGCTGAAAGTGCTTCCCGACGAGCTGTCCCAGAATCCGGAAGCCCTCCTGCGCTTCGAACGCGAGGCGCGCGCCGTCGCCGCGCTCTCGCATCCCAACATCCTGGCGATCCACGATTTCGGCGTGGTCGGCGGGCAGGCGGTCGCGGTGATGGAGCTGCTCGAGGGGGAGACGCTCCGCGACCGGCTGACCGAGGGCGCCCTCCCGCAGCGCAAGGCGGTCGAGTACGCGCAGCAGATCGCGCAGGGGCTCGCCGCCGCGCACGACAAGGGGATCGTCCACCGCGACCTGAAGCCGGAGAACCTCTTCGTCACGCGCGAGGGGCGCGTGAAGATCCTCGATTTCGGCCTCGCCAAGAACGTCGAGCGGGCGCAAGCGGACGACGTGACCCACGCACCGACCAGCGGACACACCACCCCCGGCATGGTGGTCGGCACGGTGGGCTACATGTCGCCGGAGCAGGTGAGGTCCGGTTCCATCGACCACCGCTCCGACATCTTCTCGTTCGGGGCGATCCTCTACGAGATGCTCGCCGGGGAGCGGGCGTTCCGGCGCGAGACCTCTCCCGAGACGCTGACCGCGATCCTGCGAGAGGACCCGCGCGACCTCTCGGCCTCGAACCCGCGGATCGATCCCGCCCTCGACTCCCTGGTGAGGCACTGCCTCGAGAAGAGCCCCGACGAGCGGTTCCAGTCGGCGAAGGACCTCGCCTACGCGCTCTCCGCGATCGCGTCCTCGTCGGCGCCGGTCACTGGAGAAACGCGCTCTCCGGCACGAGCGAAGGCGCGACCGAAGGCGCCGCCGAGCAACGCCGTCCTGGCCGGCATCCTGGGGGGCGCGCTGATGGGGGCGCTCCTGGGCGCGCTGTGGGGCAGGCTGCTCGGACCCCGCGGCGCCGCGTCTCCGACGTTCCAGGTGCTGACCTATTCCGGGCGCGACGCGCAGCCGTCGGCGTCACCGGACGGCAAGACGGTGGCCTTCGCCTCGACCCGCGGCGGCGCCAGCAGGATCTGGATCAAGCAGCTCGCCGGCGGGGCCGAAGCCGTCCTCACCGAGGGCGTGGACAGGTTCCCGCGCATCTCGCCCGACGGCTCGACGGTGCTCTTCATCCGCGAGTCCGCGGGCGAGCGCGCCCTCTATCGCATTCCGCTGGTGGGCGGCGACGCGCGGAAGGTCGTCGGCAAGGCCGAGGAAGCGGACTGGTCTCCCGACGGCCGCGAGATCGTGTTCGTGAGGTCCGAGACACGTGAGGGGCGGCTGGAATCCTCGGTGCGCCGCGTCGCCGCCGACGGCACCGGCGAGCGGACGGTGGCCCAGGTCGCCGATCACGTGCTCATGCGGCCGCGCTGGTCCCCCGATGGACGCGCGATCGCGGCGATCCAGAACATCGGGACCGGGAGGCCACGCCCGCGGATCGTGCTCTTCCCGCTGGACGGCTCGGCGGCGCCGGCTCTCGAGGAGGCGCCGGCCGATCCGACCTTCACCTTCGCCTGGAACGGGGACAGTCGGCACCTGATCCTGGTGGGCGGCGGCCTGACGGCCGATGCGTCCGTCGGCGGGAGGACCAGGCAAGTCGTCCAGCTGGACACCCGCACCGGCAGGACGCGGACGCTGCTCTCCGGGATCGACCTGCGGGGGCCCTTCGACGTGCTGGGCCGCGGGGCGCTGGTGCTGACGATGGGCGGGCCCCGGTCGAACCTGCGCGAGATCCCGTTGCGGAGCGTCGAGAGCGGCCGCTGGCTCACCCGCGGCAACTGCGTCGACCGGCAGCCGGTGCATGCCCCCGACGGCGATTGGGTGGCCTTCACGTCGAACCGCGCCGGCAACAGCGACGTCTGGGAGCTTTCCACCCGGACCGGCGCGGTGCGGCGCCTGACCGAGAACCCGGCGGAAGACTTCGACCCCGCCTTCACGCCGGACGGCAAGCGCCTGCTCTTCAGCAGTAACCGCTCCGGGCACTTCGAGATCTGGACGGCCGAGCGCGACGGTTCCGGCGCGCGCCAGCTGTCGAACGACGGCGTGGACGCCGAGAACGCGACCGCGACTCCCGACGGGCAGTGGATCGTCTACGTGTCGTTCAACCCCTCCAGGCGTGGCCTCTGGAAGATGCGCGCCGACGGATCGGCACCGTCGAGCCTGGTGCCGGGCGCGGTCATCCTCCCCGAGATCTCGCCGGACGGGACGCTCGTCTCGTTCGTCTCGCCGCGAGAGGTGCCCAAGAGGATCCGCGCGGTGCGGCTCGCCGACGGTGCCTCGGTGCCCTTCGAGATCGCCTTTCAGGGCCTCCGCGGCATCACCGGCCGGCACCGCTGGATGCCGGGCGGACGCGCGCTGGCGATCGAGCTGGAGAGCGAGACCGGGGACATGGGCGTGGCGCTGCAGGACTTCGCGCCCGGGCGAGACACCGCGGCCTCACGCCGTCCGATCGCGGGGTTCAGCGCCGACTCCTGGATCGAGTCCTTCGGCGTCTCGCCCGACGGCGCGAGCCTGGTGGCCAGCGCCCTCGACGAGCCTTCGAGCCTGCTGCTGGCGGAGGGCGTCGAGGGCATCGTGCCGAGGCCGGCGCCGGCGCGCTGACGACGCCGGCCCGGGCACGGGGCGGCGTCGATAGGCCTGCCCAGGTGTGTGCCACAGACACGAGGCCCCTGTGGGAGGGACACATGGGGGGAAGCGTGACCGCAGGCACGGTCGGACCCTGCTCCGGCGCTGGTATCCGGGTTGCACTCGTCGAGTGACCGAGGAGTAAGGGGACGGATGACAACGCTCGAGGATCCTCTGGCGCCAGGCGGCCGCTCGTCGGCGATCCCGGATCCGCCATTCGGGCTCGAGGACGACATGACGGAGCGCATCGAGCGGGGATCGATGGCGGTCCCCGAGCGCCCATCCCTGTTCGAGGCTCAGCTGCGCGTCCAGTTCGAGCCGGGGGCCCGCGAGGTCTGCCACCAGATCCCGGTGCCCGCCGGGCGGCAGCTGGTCATCGAGTGCGTGAGGGCCCGGTTGCAGGGTGGCCTCAGCTTCGCGCCGCGCGGGCGGGTGATGCTGGTCCTCCAGACCCAGACCCTCTCCCGATCCAGCGTGCACCTCTTCCGCTTCGCGCCCCCGGAGGTCGACTCGTCGCGGCCGGACTCGAACGTCTTTCAGAAGACGCACCTCACCGCCGATCCGGATTCGCGGATCGAGCTGGTCTTCATCCGCGAGTCGGACGAGGACGCGCGCGGAGTGGTGGTCTCAGTGCTGGGCACGCTCTCGGTGCAATGGCCCGGCCTTCAACGGTGAACGTCAGCAGCCACGATGGGAGGTTCCGATGCTGGAGTGTGTGATCGTCGAGACGAACGAGGTCGAGCCGGTCGTCTACGACTGGGGCGCGGTGAAGTGGGTGACCAACGCCGACCTCGCCCCGGGCGCCGAGCAGAGCTTCGGGCTCGTCCACATCCTGCCGGGGAAGACGAACCCGGAGCACTGGCACACGGCCGCCGAGGAGATCGTCCACATGCTGCAGGGCGTGTGCGACGTTCGCGTCGGTGACCGGACGGTGAAGATCGGCCCGGGCCAGACGCTCTACATCCCGTCGGGCGTCAGGCACGAGGTCGCCAACAGCGGCTGGGAGCCGGTCGTCTACGTCTGCTCGTTCAATGCGTCGATGCGGGGCACGCTGTTCGACGACCCTCACGGGTCCGGCGCCAAGCCGCTCTCCGGCAAGAGCGGCAGCCACGCGTGGTGAGGTGAAGAGCTACGACCTCATCGTGATCGGCGCCGGACCCGCCGGGGAGAAGGGGGCCGCGCAGGCCGCCTACTTCGGCAAGAAGGTGGCGATCGTGGAGCCGAGCGCGCGGCCGGGCGGCATCGCGATGTCGAACGCCGGCATCCCGACGAAGGCGCTGCGCGAAGGGGCGATCTACCTCTCCGGCCTCGGTCAGAGCGCGTTCGCGGCGCCCCCACCGGGAGGGACGGACTTCTGGAGCCACCTGAAGGCCCGCAAGGTCGAGGTCGCCGACTTCCTGATGAAGGGCGTGGAGCGGAACCTGACACGCCACGGCATCGCCCGCCACGCGGGTCGCGCCCGCCTCCTGCCGGGCCGGCGTGTCGAGGTGACCCGGGCCGACGGCACCGCCGAGCTCCTCGAGGCCCGCATCGTGCTGATCGCCTGCGGCTCGCGGCCGCGCCGGCTGGACACGCTGCCGGTGGACGGCCGGGACGTGCACGACTCCGAGACCATCCTCACGATGGACAGCGCGCCCGGCTCGCTGCTGGTCGTGGGAGACGGCCCGGCGGGCTGCGAGTACGCGTCGATCTTCGCGACCATCGGGACGCGGGTCACGCTGGTCAGCCCCGGAGACCACCTCCTGCCGACTCTCGACGACGAGACCGCGCGGATCCTCGCCGAGTGCTTCAACGGTCTCGGAGTCCGGGTGATGCCGAGGACCACCGTGGTGCGTCTCCAGCGCGCGTCCACTGACGGGGCGCCGGGACTCGAGGCGACGCTGACGGACGGGCGCACGATCCCGGTCGCGAAGGTGCTGGTCGCCGTGGGACGGCAGCCGAGCATCGAGGGCCTCGGGCTCGAGGAGGCCGGTGTCGAGGTCCGGCCCGACGGCTGGCTGCGTGTGGACGAGCGCTTCGAGACGACCGCCAGGGGCGTCTACGCGGCGGGCGACATCCTCGGCCCGCCCGGCCTCGCTTCGACCGCGATGGAACAGGCGCGCGTGGCGATGTGCCGGGCCTTCGGCATCCCGTTCAAGACGGAGGCCGACCGCTTCCGGCCGACCTACGTGTTCACGATTCCCGAGACGGCGGCGGTGGGACTCACCGAGGAGCAGGTGCGCGCCGCCGGTCTGCCGTACGAGACCGGGCGGTGCTCGTTCGTCACCAACGCCAAGGCGCGCATCTCCGGCTTCCCCGAGGGGCAGGTCAAGCTGCTCTTCCGCTCCGACGACAAGCGGCTCCTCGGGGTCCACATCGTCGGCGAGCTCGCCAGCGAGCTGATCCACATCGGGCAGTTCGTGCTCCAGACCGGCGGCACGATCGACCGCTTCATCGACGCCACGTTCGCGGTCCCTTCGCGGAGCGAGGCCTACAAGTACGCGGCCTACGACGGGCTCGGCCGCCTTGCCCTCCACGAGGTCCGGCGGGTGAGCTGATGCCGTCCGCGCGTTTCCTGGCGATCTGGGAGGCCGGCTTCATCAGCGGGCGGGTCGCAGCAGCGCGCCTGCTCGCGCCGGGGTTCCGCCACGTCACGCTGGCGGCACCGCTCCCCGAGGCCCGAGCCGGCGCGGAGATCGCGATCCGCTTCGAGGACGGAGAGGGACGCCTCGAGGAGCGCCACTACTCCGTCTGGCGCACGGACCCGGAGGCGGGGACCGTCGACGTCTGCGTGGTGATTCACGGCCAGGGTCCCGGCAGCCGCTGGGCGGCGCGCTGCGAGGTGGGCGATTGCGTCGAGCTCTCGGTCTCGAGCACCCTGCCGGTCCCGCTCATAGGCGGCGCCGAGCGACACCTGTTCCTCGGGGACGAGACCTCGATCGCCGCCTCGGAGGCGCTGATGCGTTCGTTGCCGGAAGGGGAGGCGGCGAGCGCGGCCTTCGAGATCGCCTCGCCCGACCAACGCTGGCCCGACGAGGAGCTGGCGCGGCCGTCGAGCGTCGTCTGGATCCCGCGCGAGGGACGCCCCGGCGCGAGCCTGTGCGATTGGCTCGGAGCTCTGGCGCTGGCGCGCCCCGAAGCGCTCGCCGCCTACGTCACCGGCGAGGCGTGGCTCTGCGCGACGGCGCACGGGCGACTCGTCCGCGACCTCGGGGTGCCGCTGAAGAGCATCCGCGCGCTACCGTTCTGGAAGCGCCGTCCGCTGGTCGTAGTGGCCTGACCGCCAGGCGCTGAGGATCGCAGGCCGGTCGACCACGCGGCCGTCCTGGATCACCCGCCAGATGCGGCGCGTGTTGCGGATGTCCGCCAGCGGGTCGGCGTCCAGCAGGACGAGGTCGGCCCGCTTTCCCACCTCGATGGTGCCGAGCTCTTCGCCCGCGCCGAGGATGCGGGCGGCGTCGCCGGTGCCGGCACGGATCGCCTGGGCCGGGGTCAGCCCGGCCGCGACCAGCGCCTCCAGCTCCATGTGCACGCCGATCGGGATCTGCCAGATGTCGGTCCCGATGCCGATCGTCACGCCGGCCCGCGACAGCTTCAACGCCGCCTCGCGCGCGTACCGGGCCTCCCGGGCGTACATCTCCTTCATTGGGCCGGCCAGCTTCAGCATCCAGGTGAAGAGCTCGCGCGCCGGCAGGAAAGGTGCCAGCTCGGCGTCCTCGTCGAGGAGCGCCGGCCGCTCGTTGAGCCGGATCGCGAAGTCGAAGTAGACGATCGTGGGGACCACCCCGATGCCGGCGGCCCGATAGAGCTGGAGCAGGTCGTCGTACAGGTGGGCGTTGCCTCGCGGCTCGCAGACGCCGTAGTGCTCCTTGGCGTCCATGCCGGCGGCGACCAGCGGCAAGGGGTGCGCGCAGTGTCCGGTGGCCCGCAGGCCGCGCCGATGGGCCTCGGCGAGCATCCGGGCATTGATGTCCCAGCGCCGGAACGTGCGCGTCTTGATGTGCTGCGCGCCGAAGGCCTGGGCCAGCGCCACCGCGCGCGCCACGTGGTCCGGGTCGGCCTCCGGCTCGATGCCGCGCCCCTGATCGTCGTCGAAGGGCCAGTCGCTGTAGAGCTGGAACCCTCCATAGCCGACGCGCGGGCCGGGTAGCGCTCCGGCCGCGATGGCGTCGGAGTAGGCGACCAGCGGAGCCATGGCGCTCCCTTGATCGCGCACGCTGGTCACGCCGAAGTAGAGGAAGCCGGGCAGCAGCGGAGGCCGATAGGTGTGCGCGTGGAGGTCGATGAGGCCGGGGATGGCGACGCGCCCGGCCGCCTCGAGCACCCGAGCCGCTCCGGCGGGGAGAGTGCCGGCGGGCGCGATGCGCGCGATGCGTCCCCGCTCGATGAGGATGTCGCGAGCATCCGTTGCCGGCGCGCCGGTGCCGTCTACGATCCGCACGCCGCGGAGCAGCGTCGGCTCGCCCACCGGCGGCGTGTAGGAGAGCGGCCAGCCGAGGCTCCGCTCCGCTCCGTCGGGGGAGCGCAACCGCAGGCCGCCCTCGGAGACGAAGAGCAGCGTGCCGTCGCGCGAGGCGGAGGCGTAGAGCGCGGGAGCGCTGCCGAGCGGCCGCGGCTCGGCCGTCATCCCGCTCTTGTCGAAGGGCGCCTGCCAGAGACGGTCGTGTCGGACGAAGAGGATGTCGTGACCGGAGGTCCACTCCAGGAAGAGCGGCGCGTCGGGGGAGCGCGCCAGCTTCCGGCGCTCGCCCGAGAGAGGCACGAACACGGCCGGGCCGGCCTGCGTCAGGCTGGGCTCGCCGCACACCAGCAACCCGTCGGACTCCGGGCTCCAGCGCGGCGGGCTGGTCCAGCCGGAGCCGATGGTCCCGAGGCCGTGGGTCCGCGCGGGATCCGCCACGTCCCTGGCCTGGACGTCCACCACCCGCAGCTGCACGGCCTCCTCCTGCTGGTGCACGAACGCGAGATGGCGGCCGTCCGGCGAGTACGCGGGGTAGGACTCGCGACCGGGCAGCGCGGTGACCCGGTGCGTGGTGCCGGTCCCGAGGTCGGTCGCAAAGAGGTCCTCCTGGTCCACCACCCCGGCGGACCACGCGACCTCGCCGCCGTCGGGCGACCAGGCCAGCGAGGTCGCTTCGAGCGGGACATCCGCGACCGCGCGAGGAGTGCCGCCGACCGGGATCACCCACAGCTTGCCGAGCGCCAGCATCGCGATCCGCAGTGCGTCCGGCGAGAGGGCCAGTCCCATGAATCCTCGGGCGGGCTCACGACGGCCGGGCTCGGGAAAACGCGCCTGCGGGAGCGCGCGGCGCGCGCGGGTGAGCGTGAGCGCGGCGGTGAACGGGATCGGTGCGGGCCGGCCGCCCGATGCCGAGACCCGCCAGAGCTTCCCGTCGGCGGAATAGAGCAGCGCGTTGCCGTCCGCGGTCCAGCGCAGCCGCGTCGGCGTGACGTCGGCGTGGTCGGTCAGGCGCCTCGCCGCCGTGCCGTCGGATGCGGCGAGCTCCTGCACCCAGACCTGCGTGCGGCCCGATGCGTCGGGAGCGAAGTAGGCCACCCGCCGGCCGTCGGCGCGGAACGTGGGGGCGTGGAGAGGCACCGATTCCGCCGTCACCGGCTTCGCCGGCCCGCCGGCGATGCCGGCGATCCAGAGGCGACCGCCCTCCTCGGGGCGCGGAGTGCCGGCGACGAACGCGATGCGCTCCGCATCCGCCCACGCCGGGTCCCGCAGGTCCGAGGCCGACACACCCGCGACCGGAAGCTCACTCACCGCTCCCGACTCGACCTCCAGCAGCATCACCGCGCCGCGCCATCGGCCATCCGCGGTCGCCGGAGGCAGGGCGCGCGTGAACGCCAGGCGGCGCCCGTCCGGCGACCACGCGGCGTTCCCGTCGTAGCCGGACGGGTCCGCGAGCTGGGTGAGCTGACGCAGGCGGCCGGAACCGAGGTCCAGCAGCCACAGTCCGGTGCGTCCGTTCCGCTCCGCGCGGAAGGCCACCCGGCGGCCATCCGGCGCGAAGGAGGGATCCAGGTCCTCGGCGGTGTCGCGCACCGCGTCGGTGATCGGGCGGGCCTCGCCGCCCTTCGACGGGACGAGCCAGAGCTGGCCCAGCAGGTCGAAGACGATCGAGCGCCCGTCCGGGGAGAGGTCGAAGCCGAGCTCCGTCCCCTCGCTGACGCGTATGGAAATTGTCTCGGTCGCGCCGGGGGCCGCCGGGGGGGCTGGCGTCCGCGACGCGCAGGCCGCGGTCAGCAGCAGCGACAGCACGGCCACGCGTAGACTTTCGCGGTGAGACCCAAGGCCGGCGCTCCGACGCCGCGGGAGACGCGCCTGCGACGCGCCCAGACGCTGGTCCTGACCTGGAAGCGGGACCGGCTCCTCCTGTTCAACTACCGCACGCGAGCCGGCGTCACCGCACGGCCGCTCAGCGTCGTCCTGCTGAACGCGTTCGACCGCTGGACGCGGCCGGCGCAGGCCTGCCGCCGGCTCGCCGGGTACACGCCGGAGAGCCTCGACCGCGCCTTCCTGGCGCTCACGCGCAGCGGGCTGCTCCTGCGAGAGGGCTCGGAGGAGGCCGCCGCGGAGGCGCGCTTCCAGGAAGTCTGGGGTTCGTGGCTTCCCGAGGCGGGGTACTTCCACTTCGCGACCAAGGACTTCCCCTACGGCACCAACAAGCGTCTGGGGGAGGCCATGCTGCGCCGGTTCCTGGCCGAGTCCCCCCAGCCGCCGTTCTTCAAGAGCTATCCCGGCGCCGCCGGACTCGAGCTGCGCCGGCCCGCGGAGCGCGGCGACTTCTACCAGACCCTGATGCGGCGGCGGACGCATCGCCGCTTCGGGCGCGGGGACCTGCCGATCGATCAGCTGTCGAGCCTGCTCTTCCACACGTTCGGCGTGACCGGCTTCAAGCCGACTCCCGTCGTGGGACGCCTTCCTCTGAAGACGAGCCCCTCCGGTGGGGCGCGGCACTCGATCGAGGTCTACGTCGTGGCTCTCCGCGTGAAGGGCCTGGCGCCGGGGATCTACCACTACGCCCCCGACCGGCACGCGCTGGATGAGATCCGTACGGGACCCATGGAGGTCAACGCGGAACGCTTCTGCGCCGGGCAGGCCTGGGTGAGACGGGCCGCGGCCCTCTTCGTGATGACCTCGGTCTTCCCGCGCGTGATGTGGAAGTACCGCTTCTCGCGTGCGTACCGAGTGGTCCTGGCCGAAACAGGGCACTTCGCCCAGACGCTGTGTCTGGTCGCCACCCAGCTCGAGCTGGCGCCCTTCTGCACCATGGCGCTCGGAGAATCCGCGATCGAGAAGGAGATCGGCCTGGACGGAGTCGTGGAGTCGCCGCTCTACGCGGCGGGTGTCGGTCTCCTGCCGAGGCGGTAGACCGCCGACGCTACTTGTGCGTCTGCTCCTGCTTCGTGCCCCCGCCGCCCTTCACCTTGTCGGGCTTCAGATCGATGTCCTTGAGCTTGACGGCCTTCGCCGTTCCACCCTTCGTGGTCTTGGCGGTCTTCGAGGCGGTCTTCTTCTTGTCCATGGAGCCCTCCTTCCGGTGGTGGTGAGCGAAAGCATGCGCCGCCGGTTTCCATTGTCAAGCGTTCCTGGTCACGAGAGCTCCTGGAGGAGATCGTCCAGGTCCTGCTCGGCGGAGAGGCGGGCGAGCCTGGCCGCGAACTGCTCGGCGTCCGGCGCGAGCACAGGGGCGAGGAAGGGTGGCGCCGCGAAACGAAACGGGGCGGATGTCCCCGGCGCCGGCTCGACGCGCACCGGCTGCCAGCCGGCATCCGGAATGGCGTCGCCGGTTGCGCGCACGATCGCCCGCAGCCGGAACCGGGCCAGTGCCCGCAGTCCGGCGCGCCCGCGAAGGCCGAGATCCAGGCCTTCGCTGAGGTTCGCGACCGCGCGTCTCTCGAGCTCGGCCTCGTCGTAGAGGAGGTGCCCGGGCGGGAAGCGGCGGTCCAGCTCGCGCCCGAGCTGGCGCAGAAACAGGCGCAGCCGCGGCTCGGCCAGGACGCCAGGAGCCCGCAGCAGGACGGCCTGGGCGCGGAGCCACCCGAGGAAGAGCCTCCAGGCGTGGACGAGCTCGAACTCCTCGAAGCCCAGGAACGTCGGGTCCGGGCCGCGCCGATCCTGGCGGATCCTCACCCCGACGAAGGGTGCCCCGAAGAAGTGGGGCGTCTCGAGGTCCGCGAAGCGTCCGTCGAGGGTCACGTTGCCGCGGACGAACACCCAGTGGAGCCCGGCCCGGCCGAACGCCTGGAACGTCCGGAGCCCGCGCTGGAACGCGGCGGAGAGGGCCCGTGCGATGCCGGCCGGCGTGCCCTCGATGTCCTCCCGATCGCCCGGCGGCCGAAGGTGGCGCTCCAGGTCCAGGAAGAGCGCCGCCAACGCGCGGGGCCGGGAGTCGAACTGCTGGAGCGCGAAGACGAAGTTGGCCGGCCTGGCGAAGTCGGCGGGCTTCAGGGTGAGGGCCGCCATCCGTCCGTCGGCCGGCGTGAACCGGGTGTTCGAGCTCGACCTGCCGGAGCGGACGGCGCGCCGCTCCGCGGTCGCGAGGGGACGCAGCAGGATCGACTCGCAAGGCACGATGGTCTCCTCGAGACCCCGCGCCGCAAGCGCGATCGTGATCAGGCGTTCGCGGAGCGCCGATCCGACCGAGAGGTGTCCGCTGCCGTGGTAGAGGTCGCTCGCGTCGTGCCAGTTGGCGGCCGCGGGGGTCCGGCCGACGCCCTTCAGGTATCGGCCCAGGTACACCCCGCCCCTTCCGGACCCGAGCCTGCCGGGCCAGTTGCCCTCCAGGTGAGCTTGCCGGTCGTAGAGGAGGACCGGCCCGCGGTGCGCGGTGCGGTCCAGCGAGAAGGGGGCGATCCGCCCGAGGTCGACCTCGACGTTGTAGCGCTCCAGCGAGCGGTGCGCGGCCCGGAAGAGAGATCGGCGAACCGGGACCGGGAAGAGCCAGGCGGGGTTCGTCCGCTTCATGGTTGTGCCGGCCGGTAGGATCGCATCTCGAGGTCACCGCACCAGTGGGCGTCTACCAGGAGTTCGAGCGGGAGCTCGCGGAGCTGCGGGAACGCTACGCGGGACGCCCGCGGGAGGAGATGCGCCGGCTCTTCCTGCTGGCGCTGGAGCGCGAGGAGATCGTGGCGGTCGGCTATCGCGAGGAGCGCATCGCGGCGCGCCTGGCGCGGATGCCGATCGGCGCCGAGCTGCGCGAGCTGATCCGCCACGCGCTGCTTTGGGCCTGGAAGGACGAGCAGATGCACGCCATCTACATCCGGGGCGCGATCCTCCGGCTGGGCGGCGTCTCGTTGAAGGCGCGGGCGATGCTCACCCAGGCGGCCGGCGCGCTGGGAGGGTGGTCGACCTCGGTCCGCCAGCACGCCCGGCTGCGCGACGCGCCGCTCTCGCGCGCGGCGGCGACCGCCATCCACTGGGCGGGGCGGCTCAGCGGGAAGGTGCCCAAGGACGTGGCCAGGCATCTCGACTACGGCCCGTTCCGCAGCTTCTGCGCGTTCAACGTGGAGGCGGAGCGGACCGCCTGGCTCTGCTGGCACCGCCTGGTGGAGCTGGCCGCCGATCAGCCCGATCTCCCGGAGACGCTGGTCGACGAGTTCCGGCGGATCGAGGTGGACGAGCGCAACCACGAGCTCGTCTTCTCGGCGCTGGCCGGGGCGCTCGACGACGAGGACCGGCTGGCGCCGTCGCAGACGCTGGAGGGGCTCGCCGCGCGGTTCGGCGAGGCGGGGGAGTTCTTCCTGCCGCGCGGCCGGCGGCGGAGCTCGCTGGAGGGCAACCCGATCGGCAGCGGTGGCCGCGTGACGATCGCGGAGGGAACAGCCTCGGAGGAGAAGCGGCCGCTCTTCCGGACGCTGCTGGCCGGCTCGGGCCTGGTGGAAGCGCTCGAGGAGCGCGCCGGCGCGCTCGGCAAGACTGTGGCCGAGATGTCGGTCGCCATCAAGCCGACCTTCATGCTCGGCTACCACCGCAAGGACCCTTCGCCGATCACCGATCCGGCGCTGGTCGAAGAGCTGGCGCGCTTCCTCCACGGCCTGGGCATCCGGGACCTCGCCGTCTTCGAGGGGCGGAACATCTACGACCACTTCTTCGCGCACCGCACGGTGAGCGAGGTGGCGCGCTACTCCGGCTACGACTCGGCCGAGTACCGGGTGGTGGACGCCTCCGAGGAGCAGACGCCGCACACCTACTTCCGCGGCATGGCCCAGCACACGATCGCCCGCGGCTGGAAGGAGGCGGACTTCCGCATCTCGTTCGGGAAGCTGCGCGCGCACCCGATCGAGATCGCGCTCCTGACAGTGGGCAACCTCGAGTGGCTGGGCGCGCGCTGCGACGAGTTCCTCTTCGCCGAGCGCCAGGCGGAGCGGGAGACGGCGACCATGACGCTGATCAGCGACTTCCCGCCGCACTTCGCGCTGCTCGACGCCTACGAGGGCGTGCCCGACGGGCTGCTGGGGGTCATGGGCTCGCCGCGCCCGAAGTCGCCGCGCCGCTTCTACGCGGCCCGCGACGCGCTGGCGCTCGACGTCGTGGCGGGACGGCACGTGGGCATCCTTGACGTGAACGCCTCGCCGATCCTGCGCGCCGCCTGCGCCTGGTTCGGCGATCCCACCGATCGCATCCAGGTCGACGGCCCCGATCGTCCGGTGGAGGGATGGCGCGGGCCGTACGACGGGGAGCTCTCGTCGATGCTGGCCTTCGTCGCCTACCCGGTCTACGTCTTCGGCTCGGGGCGCGGCGCGCTCTTCGTGCCGGAGATGGATCCCGAGGCCTTCCCGCCGCTCCAGCCGGAAGGCACGTTCCTGCGGCTGACCCGCAACGCGGTGCGGGCGCTGGTGGGACTGCGACACCGGTAGGCATGAGGCGGCCGCGGGTCGTCGTCGTCGGTGCCGGCATGGGCGGCCTGACCGCGGCGCTGCGGCTCGCCCTTCGCGGGTGCGAGGTGCGCCTCTGCGAGGCGCGCAGCGAGCCGGGCGGACTCGCCTCGGCGGTCGCGCGCGAGGGGCTGGAGTTCGACGGCGGGCCTTACATCCTGCTGGACCGTCCCGGCCTGGAGTGGGCGTTTCGCGAGCTCGGCATGGCGCTCGCGGAGCGCGTCGAGCTCCGCCGGATCGAGGACGTCTACCGGGTCGAGGCCGGCGACGCGCCGCCGGTGCGCTTCCGCGCTTCGCTGGAGGAGACGGCGCAGGGCCTCGAGGAGAGCTGGCCGGGGAGCGCGCGGCGCTACGCCGCGTTCGTCGAGCGCACCGCCGCGGTCTACCGGAGGCTGACGCCGCTTCTCTTCGTCTCGCGGCCCGGTCTGCGTGAGCTCGTCGCCGGCGGGGCGCTGCGCGACGTCCCGTTCCTGCTGCGCCCGCTTCGCTCGATCCTCGCGAGCACGGGGTTGCCGGCGCCGGTGCGCGACGCCATCGGCATCTGGACGCACGTCGCCGGGCAGCGCCTCTCGGAGGCTCCCAGCCCGCTGGCCTTCGTGCCGGCGCTCCTCCACACCGTCGGCTCCTTCTTCGCGCCCGCCGGCATCGCCTCGATCCCGCGCGCGCTCGCCGCTGCAGCGGAGTCCGCCGGGTGCGAGCTCCGTTACGGCTGCGCGGTGCGCGCGATCCGGCTGGAGAACGGCCGCGCCCGCGGCGTCGAGACCGAGCGCGGAGAGTCGCTCGACGCGGACGCGATCGTCACCGACGTCGGCCTCGGCACCTACCTCTCGCTGCTGCCGCGCTCCACTCTGCCGGCGCGAAGGCTCAGGAAGCTCGAGCGGCTGCCGCTGCAGTCGCCGGGGGTGAGCGCCTACCTGGCGGTGCGCCGCCGCGGGACGCCGCCGTACCTGCGCTTCACGCTGCCCGGCGGCGAGAGCCTCTGCCGGCTGCTGGTACAGCCGGCCCTCCTCCGGGACGCCCCGGCTCACGATGGCTGGTATCCGGCGAGGCTGCTGGCGCCGATGCGCCACGCCGACGCCGAGCGCGGCGCCGAGTTGCAGCGCGCGTTCCTGGAGGAGGTGCTCGCGGAACCCTGGTGGCGGGAGGCGGTCGGCGCGCACCGTGTGCTGGCCACCCGGATTCCCGACGAGTGGGGCCGCGAGATGCGCCTGCACAGCAACGCCATGAACCCGGTGATGACCGCGTCCTTCATGCGCGCCGGACGCCTCTCGCACCGCAGCCCGCACCTCCGCGGCCTCTACCTCGCCGGCAGCGCCACGCACCCGGGCCAGTGGGTGAGCTTTTGCGCGATCTCCGGGATCCTCGTGGCCGACCGACTGCTGGAGGACCTCGGCTGACCTCGGCAATCGTGGAGAGCTTCGCCTGCCCTATCCTCCTGTCACCGAATGGAGCTGCGGGTCTGCGACGGCTGCCACCGCGTGTACAGGAACGTCGGGGACTGCCCGACCTGCGGCGCGCTGCTGAAGCTCGCCGACGAGACCTTCTTCGTCGGGCAGACGTTCGGGAAATACCGGATCGACGAGGTCCTCGGCGAAGGGGGCATGGGAGTCGTCTATCGGGCGACGCACACGACGCTCGACCGGCCGGCCGCGCTCAAGATCGTCCAGGCTCCGGCCGAGGACGAGCGTTTCCAGAAGCGGTTCCTGCGGGAGGCCCGGATCCTGGCCGCGCTGAAGCACCCGAGCATCGTCGAGATCTACGACTTCGACGTCAGCCCCGAGTGGGGCGTCGCCTACTACGTCATGGAGTTCCTGGAGGGCGGCAACCTGCGGGAGATCGCTCACGGCCTGGGAGGGACGCTCGCTCCCGAGATCGTCTCCGCCGTCCTACGCCCGGTCGGCGCGGGGCTCTCCTTCGCGCACCGGAAGGGGATCGTCCATCGCGACCTGAAGCCCGATAACGTCTTCATCGCCCACGTCGACGGGCGACCCGTCGTCAAGCTCCTCGACTTCGGCCTGGCGAAGATCACAGCCACCGCCTGGGGCACGGCGCAGCTGACCGGGACCGGCATGATCGTGGGAACCCCCGATTACCTCGCGCCCGAGCAGATCCTCGGCGACGAGATCGGTCCGCCCGCCGACCAGTACGCGCTGGCCCTCGTGACGGTGGAGCTCTTCGCGGGACGTTCGCTCCGCCACGGAATGTCGGTCGGCGACATCTTCGCGCAGATCGAGGAACCGTTCGGCCCGGAGCGGCTTCCGCAGAGCCTCCCCGCGGCGACGCGGGCGGCGTTGCTGCAAGCCCTCGACAAGGATCCCGCCGCCCGCTACTGGGACGTGGCGGCCTTCATCGAGGCGCTCGCCCTTCCCGACGCGAGGCCGGGTGAAGCACGCCTCGGCGAGCACCTCGGCTTCCTGGCGGCTCTTCGCGACGCGCGTAGGAACCGCCCGGCCGCGCCGGCCAAGAAGGCGCTGCCCGACATGGCCGGCGAGACGTCGCAGTCGGGTGCCTACCCGGCGCCGCAGGAGCCGGCCTCTCCGCCGGCGTTACCAGACCCACCGGAGCGTGCGGCGCCTCGACCGGCCGTGGAGCCTGCGCCGGATCCCCCACGGCCCCGTGTGCCGAAGGGGGCCCCGACTGTCGTGGCGCCGGCTCCGGCCGTGCTCCCCGCGGCGAAGCCGGAGCGGTCGCCGGCAGCTGTGGCGGTCAAGGGCGTCACCAGGACGCGGCGTGTCGTGCTCGGTGCTCTCCTCGCGGCCGCCGTGGCCGCCGCCGCAGTGGGGTTGCTCCTCGCGCGGCGGGCTCCCGGGCCGCGGGCTGCCGCTTCGGGCGGCAGGCGCTCGCTGGCGGCCATGGGCTTCCGGAACGCTTCGGGGCGCTCGGAGGTCGCCTGGCTGTCCACGGCGCTGTCCGAGATGCTGGCGTCCGAGCTCGCCGCCGGCGGCAGCATCCGGGCGGTTCCGGGCGAGGAGGTCGCGCGCGTCCGCGTCGAGCTCGGGCTCGGCGACGGCGAAGAGCCGTCGAAGGCGACGCTCCAGCGGATCCACCGGAGCCTCGGCGCCGACCTCGTGATGGTGGGCACCTACACCGCGCTCGGTGAGTCGGCGGGAGGCGCGCTGCGGCTCGACATCAGGCTCCAGGACGGCAAACTGGGCGAGACGCTCGCCGCCGTGGCGCTCGAGGGGACGCAGGAGAGGCTCTTCGACCTGGTGTCCCGGGCCGGGGCACAGCTGCGCCAGGGGATCGGCGTCGGCGCGGTGCCCGCGAGTCAGGTCGAGCGCGTGCGGCAAACCCTTCCACGGAGCGCCGAGGCCGCGCAGCTCTATGCCGACGGGCTGGCCCGGCTCCGGCTCTTCGAGGCGCGCCGCGCGAGCGAGCTGCTGGAGAGGGCGGCCAAGATCGAGCCGGGCCATCCGCTCACGCACTGGGCGCTCTCCTCGGCGTTCTCGGCGCTGGGCTACGACGCCCGAGCCGCCGCCGAAGCGAAGGCGGCGTTCGACCTCTCGGCCGGCCTGTCGCGAGAGGAGAGGATCCTGATCGAGGCCGGCCACCGGGAGGCGACGGGAGACCGCCGCGGAGCCGTGAAGCTCCTCGAGACGCTCCACACCTTCTTCCCGGAGGACCCGGATTACGGCCTCCGGCTGGCCGCTGCCCAGACCGCCGCCGGGTTGGGGAGCGAGGCGCTCGCCACGATCGAGGCGCTCCGCCGGGAGCTTCGTCGGGGAGCCGATCCCAGGCTCGACCTCGCCGAGGCTCGCGCGGCCGACGCTCTCGCCGACTACCTGCGCCAGCAGGCGGCCGCCGCCAGCGCCGCCGCGGCGAGCGCGAGCATGGGCGCGAGCCTCCTCCTCGCGCAGGCGCGTCTCCTGGAATCGAAGGCGTTGCTCGGCCTGGGCGAGCCGCAGAAGGCGCTCCAGGCCTGCGAGGAGGCGCGGCAGCTCTTCACGACCGCCGGAGACTTCGGTTCGGCGGCGGCGGCCTCGAACGCCTGCGCTGCCGTGCTCAACGAGCGAGGGGATCTGGCCGGCGCGCGCCTCCGTTACGGGGAGGCGCTGGCTGCCTACCGCGGCATCGGCAGCAAGTCCGGCATTGCCGCCACGCTCAACAACCTCGCCGGCATCCTGGTCGTGGAAGGGAACCTCGCCGAGGCCCGTGCGCTCTACCAGGAGTCGCTCGCCATCCGACGAGAGGTGGGGAACCGGATCGGCCTGGCGCGGTCCCTCAACAACCTGGCGAACGTCCTGCTGCAGCAGGGGGACGTCGCCGGGGCGGAGAACGCCTACGAGGAGGCCACCACCATCTACCGGGAGACCGGGAACCGGACAGGCCTCGCGGAGATGCTGAACAACAGCGCGAGCATCCTGACGCAGAAGGGGGACCTGGCGGGCGCGCGCCGGCATCTCGACGAATCGCTGGCGATCTCCCGCGCGGCCGGGCACAAGTCGGACGTGGCGCTGTCGCAATGCAACCTCGCCGCCCTTCTCCTGCGGCTCGGGGACCTGGCGGCGGCCGTTTCGCTGCTGGAAGAGAGCGGCACTCTAGCCCGAGGCCTGGGAAACAAGAGCCTGCAAGCCGACACGGCCTTCGTCCTGGGTGAGGCGCGCAGCGCGCAGGGGGACCTCGACGCGGCGAGGAAGCTGCACGATCAGGCGCTCGCTCTTCGCCGGGAGCTCGGCGAGAAGTCGTCGGCCGCGGAGAGTCAGCTGGCCCTCGCTCGCCTCGGCCTCGAGGACGAGCGGCGGCTCGAGGACTCCGAGACGCTGGCCCGTCAGGCGCTGGCGGAGCTCGAGAAGGAGAGATCGCGCGATCTGGAGGGGGCGGCGCGCGCCGTGCTGGCCCGGTGCCTGCTGGCCGAAGGGAAGCCGCTGGACGCCCTGGGAGAGGCCGCCAAGGCGAGCTCGAGGCTTGGCGAAGGCGGCGATCGGGGAGAGCGGCTCGGCCTCGCGCTCACCCGCGGGCGCATCGACGCGGCGCTCGGCCGCGGAGCCGAGGCGCTGCGCTCTGTGTCGGCGGCTGAAGAGGAGGCGTCCCGGGCCGGGTTCGCAGGGCTGGCTCTCGAGGCACGGCTCGCGCTCGGAGAGCTCGAGCTCCGCAGCGGCGGCGGCGCGGCGGGACGCGCCCGGCTCCAGGCGCTCGAGAAGGACGCCGGGGCGAAGGGGTTCGGGCTCGTGGAGCGAAGGGCGCGGACGGCGCTCGCGGGGGTGGCGGTCCGGAATCAGGGGTGACGCTCCTCGCCTGCGCCGGTTCTGCGTGACCGTTCGCACGCGACTGCTCGACGCCGCAACTTCGAGCACGTCGCGCGAGTCCAATGCGCCGAAAGGCAGCCATCATGCGCACCTCCGCAGCACTCTCGATACTCGCCCTCACCGCGGCCCTCACCTCGCCCGTCCTGGGCCAGGGAGTTCCGGAGACTCCGCTCAACGATCTGGGGAGCGGCACCTACCTCGGATTCCAGGGCGGCCTCTATCCGGGCGGCTCGAACGTCCATCCCCCCGGTCACCTGACGGCCGGGCTGGTCCAGAGCTCTCTGGTACAGCCGCTGGATCGCGACGGGCGCCCCAGCGCGACCGGCAAGGTCGTCCTCCTCTCGGTGGGGATGTCCAGTCCGAGCCAGGAGTTCTGCAGCGAGATGGGGCGCCCGCCGTGCGACGCCTGGACCTTCACCGGTCAGGCTCTGGCGGACGCCGCCGTCAACAGGACGACGCTCGCGATCATCAACGGCGCCCGGGGGACTCAGAACGCGGAATTCTGGACGTCACCGACGGCGTCCAACTACGACCGCGTCCGCAGCGTCGACCTGCTGTCGGCGGGGCTGACCGAGGCGCAGGTGCAGGCCGCGTGGGTGAAGCTCGCGAACGGCCAGCCGACGCGCTCGCTTCCGGATCCCGATGCCGACGCCTACCGGCTCGTCACCCAGCTCGGGAACGTCCTCCGCTCGATGAAGCAGCGCTACCCGAACCTCCGGCTCGCCTACCTCTCGAGCCGCAGCTACGCCGGCTACGCCGTGGTCCCGCTGAACCCCGAACCCTACGCCTACGAATCGGGGCTGGCAGTGAAATGGGTCATCGAGGCGCAGATCCGGCAGGCGGCGACCGGCGTCGTCGACCCTCGCGCCGGAGACCTCGCTCCCGGAGCCGCGCCCTGGCTCGCCTGGGGACCGTATCTCTGGGCGAATGGCGCCAAGCCTCGCTCCGACGGTCTCGCCTGGCTGCCCGCCGATTTCGAGAGCGACGGCACGCACGTGTCGGCCGCCGGCGAGCAGAAGGTGGGCGCGATGCTCCTCGCCTTCTTCAAGTCCGACCCGACCACCCGGTCCTGGTTCCTCGGCGTCCAGCCACCGCCGGTCGACGTCCGGATCGTCCCGACGGTGGCCTCGGCGCCGGGGCAGCTCGGCTCCTACTTCCGCACCTCGCTGCAGTCGCACAACCCGGGGAGCGCGCCGATCGCCGGTCGGTTCCTCTTCCATCCCGCGGGCTCCCAGGGCGACCGCGACGCGACGCTCTACTTCGTCCTCGCCCCGGGCGCCACGCGCTCCAACGGGGACCTGCTGGCGACGATGGGGGTCTCGGGCTCCGGGTCGCTCGACATCCTGGTGGATTCCGGCCCGGTTCCGGTGGCGGTGGTGCGTGTCTTCAACGACGCCGGCGACCGCGGCACCTCCGGCACGACGGTCGATGTCTTCACCCCGGACGAGGTCTTGAAATCCGGCGACCACGGCGTGCTGCTCGTCCCGGCCGACCTGGCCGCCTTCCGGATGAACGTCGGCGTCCGCAGCCTCGAGCTAGGCGCGGAGCTCCGGGTGACGCTTCGCGGCGCCGGCGGCGAGACGCGCGAGACGGTCACCAGGGCCTACGAGCCCACCTCCTACGTCCAGGTGAGCGTCGCCGACTTCCTGGACGGCGCCGCACTGGAAGGGGGCGAGTCGCTGACCATCGAGGTGACGCAGGGGAGCGCCATCGTCTACGCCGCCACCGCCGACAACCGGACCCAGGATCCCAGCGTGCAGTACGCCCGCCGTCAGTAGACGGTGCGTCAGGAACCGAGCTGGAACTCCTCAAAGCGGTGCAGCGCCTCCTCGATCCGGCCCTCGAGGGGGCGCCGCCCGCTCTTGGCGAGCCAGGTCCACTTCTGGACCAGCAGCTTCCGGCGTTCGCGGTCCGTCTTGAGGTCGAGGAGCGCGAGTACGGCGTCGCCCACGAGGACGGGCAGCGCGAAGTAGCCGAACTGTCGCTTCTCCTTCGGGAGGTAGGCCTCGAAGACGTGCTGGTAGCCGAAGAAGGCATGCAGCCGCCTGCGCTGGAGGATCAGCGGATCGAAGGGGGACAGGACGTGCACCAGCTCCGAAGCGGGCTCCGGGACGTGCTCGAGGGTCGCCGGCTCGGCCCAGTGCTTCCAGGTTTCCGCTCCTTCGAGCGCCACCGGCACCAGCTCGCCGAGCCGCGTACGTGCCTCGATCAGCCGCTGCATCGCCGGCTTGCGGGCCGGGTCGCCATGGCAGACCGATTCCAGGCTCACCACCCCCTGGGAGCGCAACGCGCGGTCGAGGAGGTAGCCGAGGACCTCCTTGTCCGGAGCGGCCTTCGGCAACCGCTCCCAGCCGAAGTGCCGCCTCGTCAGCTCGTAGGTCTTGAGCATGCCGCTCCGCTGGCTGATGGTGACCTCACCCCGGTAGAAGGCCATCTCGAGCGCCCGCTTCGACGGCTTGCGGCTCGACCAGAGACCCCGCTTCTCCACCAGCGCCTCGTCGTCGATGTCCCGGATCGTCAGCGCTCCCTCGCGCTCGATGCGTCCCAGCACGCGGCGCAGATACGGCAAGGTGACGGTCCCGAACCAGGTGCTGCGGCGGTGCCAGTCCCGCTTCATGGCGCCGACGAAGAAGCGGAAGTCGCGGGTCGGGACGTATGCGAGCGCGTGGGTCCAGTACTCGAAGACAGACCTGTCGACCGACTGCGCACGCCTCAGGTCGGCGCGCTGGTAGGCCGGAATGCGCGAGTGGAGGATGTGATGGTGGCAGCGCTCGATCACGTGGATGGTGTCGATCTGCACGTAGCCGAGGTGCTCGACGGCGGCGCGCGTCGCCTCCGGCCCTTCACCGAAGGGCGCCCGGCTGTCCAGCCGCTGGGCGCGCAGCCAGAGACGTCTCGCCTGAGGTCTGCCGAGGGGATACGGTGCGCTGGCTGAGCGGGGCATGGGCGGGGAAAGGAGTCTAGTGACCCGCGGCGAAACCGGCGAGGATGGACCGGTGAGACGGGACACCGGGATGACGCTCCTCGCCACGCGGCTCGAAGGCGAGCCGGGGCGTCGCCTGCGGGTCGCGCGCCTGGGGACCGGACCGCCGCTCGTCCTCCTGCACGGCTATCCCGACAACCTCCAGATCTGGTGCCGGGCCGCGCCGCTCCTCTCGAGGGCTCACCAGGTCCTCGCCTTCGACTGGCCCGGCATGGGTGAGAGCGACGAACGTGAAGGGGAGGCCGACCCCCAGGGCCTGGCCCGGCGGCTCCAGGAGCTGCTCGACGGTTGGGGCCTGCAGCGCGTCAGCCTGCTCGCCATGGACATGGGGGCCCCGCCGGCGCTGGTCTTCGCCGCGCTACGGCCCGAGCGCGTGGCCGCGGTCGTGGTGCTGAACTCACTCCTCTTCGGCGACGAGGAGACGTCCCGGGAGATCCGGGTGATGCGCCGGCTGGCGCTGAACGGGCTGGCGCTGAGGTTCGCGCCGCGGCTCGTCTTCGGCCGGGTGGTGCGAACCTCCCTTCCTGCGGGCGACGGGCTCGACCCCGGGCTGTCCGGCGATCTCTGGGCCTCGTTCGCGAGGAGGGGAGTGCGGCGCTACCTGGCGAGGCTCTGCGCCGGCTACGAGCGCGCGCTACCGGAGCTGCCCGGCCTCTACGCGCGGATGCGCTGTCCGACCCTGGCGCTCTGGGGGGAGCGCGACCACCACTTCCCGCCGGCGCACGGGCGCCGTCTCGCGCAGCTCGTGCCCGGTGCCCGGCTGGAGGTGATTCCCAGGGCGGGGCACTGGATGGCGCTCTCGCACCCCGAGGCCGTCGCCGAACGCGTGCTGGCGTTCCCTTCGAGAAGTGCGGGCGCCCCCTGGGGATAGGATCCTGGCGTACAGGAGGGCTTGGACATGGTCCCTGACGAGAAGAACGATGGGATGCCGGATTTCTCCGGCGTCACCGGCGGCGCCTCGACGACGGCGAAGGATGCCGCAGGCAAGCCGGTCGAAGCCGACGTGAACGAGGTCTACGAGGTCGTCTCCGGCGACAGCCTCTCGAAGATCGCCAAGAAGAAGTACGGGAACGGCAACCTCTGGCGCCGGATCTACGAAGCGAACCGGGACGTCATCAAGAACCCCGACGTCATCCAGATCGGCTGGAAGCTCAAGATCCCGGCCAAGCCCGCCGAATGACCCGGAAAGGATTCGAGAAGGAGATGAAGCTCATGCGCAGGCAGCTCGCGGTCGCCGTCCTGGTCGTCGCCGGACTAAGTGTGGGGTGCGGAAAGAAGGAAGCGCCCGCCCCGGCGCCGGCTCCTCCGCCGGTGGTCGAGGTCCCGACCGCCGTCCCGACCCCGGCCGCGCTGGCGGTCGGAACCGTGACGCTCGGCAACGCCATCGGCGCCGACAAGAAGGTCACCGCGCCGGCGGAGACGTTCGGCGTCAAGGACAAGATCTACGCTTCCATCGAGACGACCGGGCAGGGGCACGCCAAGCTGCGCGGGCTCTGGTCGTACCTGAAGGGCGGCAAGACGGCGAAGGTGAACGAGACCTCGATGGAGTTCGACGCCACCGGCCCCGCCACCAACGAGTTCCACATCGAGAACAGCAAGGACTGGCCGAAGGGCGACTACCAGGTCGAGATCTTCCTCGGCGACGCGACGGCTCCGGCCGCTTCCAAGACGTTCAAGGTCCAGTAGGCACCATCGCTCCGGGGCCGGTGACCGGCGACACGCTGTCCGACCTTCTGCGCACCGTCCGCCTGCGCGGCGCGCTCTACTTCTACGTCGACGGCTCGGCTCCCTGGGCGGTGCAGGCGCCGCCTTCTCGGGAGATCGCCCAGGCGGTCATGCCCGGGACCGAGCATCTCATCGAGTTCCACGGCGTGGCCGAGGGGTCGTGCTGGGCGGAGCTCGCCGGGGAGCCGGCCATCCGGATGGGCGCCGGGGACGTGGTGATGTTCCCGCAGGGGAACGCGCACGTGATGTCCAGCGCGCCGGGCCTGCGCCCCCCTCGCTCGGGCAGCGAGATCTTCTTCACCCCCCGTCCCGCGCAGATGCCCTACGCGATCTCGGCCGAGGCGCCCGCGGCGACGGAGAGGACCGCGCGACTGGACGGAGGCGGGCCCGAGCGCACCAGGCTGGTGTGCGGGTTCCTGGGGCTCGACGCGCGGCCGTTCAACCCGCTGCTGGCGGCGCTCCCGCGGGTGATCCACGTCCCGGCCCGCGCGCTGGGCGCCGACGACTGGGTCACCGCCTTCCTGCGGCTGGCGGTGGCCGAGTCGAGCCTGAAGCGGCCCGGCGGCGAAGCAGTCCTGGACCGGATGAGCGAGATGCTCTTCGTGGAAGTGCTCCGCCGCTACCTGGACTCGCTCCCGGCGGGAGAGATCGGCTGGCTGGCGGGCATGCGCGACCCGGTCGTCGGCCGGGCGCTTTCCCTGCTGCACCAGAGGCCGGCGCAGAGCTGGACGCTCGAGCAGCTGGGAAGGGAAGCGGGGCTCTCCAGGTCGTCGCTCCACGAGCGCTTCGTCCACTTCATCGGCCAGCCGCCGATGCAGTACCTGACGAGCTGGCGCATGCAGGCGGCCGCCGGGCGCCTGCGCGACGGAGACGCCAAGCTCGCGGAGATCGCGCTGGCGGTCGGCTACGAGAGCGAGGCGGCCTTCTCGCGCGCCTTCAAACGCGTGGTGGGCGTCGCACCGGGAGCGTGGCGGCGCGAGGGGCGGCTGTGATCCGCCGCGGAACCAGCCAGGGGGCCGCTGCGTAAAAGGGTTTGGGGGGAGGGAAGACCATGCCCGAGCGCCTCGACACCGTCGTCCGCGACCTCCGCTACGCCCTCCGCTCGTTCTCGCGTGCCCGCGGCTTCTTCGCGACCGTGGTCGCCAGCCTGGCGCTCGGCATCGGCGCCACCACGGCGATCTTCAGCGTCGTCTACGGCGTGCTGCTGCGGCCGCTGCCGTATCCCCACGCCGATCGGATCTTCCAGCTCTGGCAGGTCAACCAGGGGTCGCGGCAGAGCCAGTTCTCGGACCCGAACTTCGTGGACCTGCAGGCCCGGGCTCGCAGCTTCGACGGGATCGCCGCGTTCCAGCAGACGACCGACACCTCGGTCGCCGGCCACGGCGAGCCGATGCGGGCTCGCCTCACGGTCGTCTCCCGCGATTTTTTCCACGTGCTCGGCGTCAGCGCGGTGAAGGGGCGCACCTTCGCGCCCGAGGAGCTCAGCCAGGGAGCGCCCCCCGCGCTGGTGGTCAGCCACGCGTTCTGGAGGACGCGGCTGGGCGGCGCCGCCGAGGTCGTCGGCACGCGGCTCGACGTCGAAGGCAGCACGTTCACGGTCATCGGGGTCATGGATCCGTCGCTCTCCTTCCCGGCCGACGCGGAGATCTACCTGCCGCGGGAGCTGGACCCGCCGAGCCCCTACCGCACCGGGCACAACTGGCAGGTGATCGCCCGCCTGAAGGACGGCGTCGGCGCCGGGCAGGCGCGGGCGGAGCTCACCACGATCGCCCGCGCCCTCAAGCAGGAGTACGGCGATGAGACGTTCATGGTGGACGCCAGGATGGTGCCTCTGCAGGAGCAGATCGTCGGCGGCACCCGCCCGGTGCTGCTGGTGCTCCTGGCCGCCGCGGCGCTGCTCCTCCTGATCGCCTGCGCCAACGTCGTGAACCTCTTGCTGGCGCGGATGGCGGTCCGCCGCGGCGAGATCGCGGTGCGGCTGGCGCTGGGCGCCGGGCGCGGCCGGCTGGTGGGGCAGCTCCTGGCGGAGTCGCTGGTCATCGCCGCCGCCGGCGGCGGGCTGGGCGTCGCCGTGGCGATGCTGGGCGTTCCGGCGCTGCTGCGCCTGGAGCCCGGCGATCTGCCGCGGGTGGGGGAGATCGGCACGAACCTGCCGGTGCTGCTCTTCGCGCTGGGCACCACGATCGGCGTGGCCGCCGCGCTCGGCCTCATCGGCGCGCTGCGGGGCGCTCGCGGCGAGCTGCGCGACGTGCTGGCCGAAGGGCAGCGGGCCGGCCCCTCCGGTGCGCCTCACCGGATGCGCGACAGCCTGGTGGTGGCGCAGGTGGCGCTGGCGCTGGTGCTGCTGGTGGGCGTCGGGCTCCTGGGGCGAAGCTTCGTGAAGCTGTTTCGCGTCGACCCCGGCTTCCGGACCGAGGGTGTCGTCGTCATGGACGTCTCCGTCCCGGGGAGCTCCTCGCCCCCGGTGCTGGCCGCCAACGCGCGCCTCTTCGACGAGCTGGTCGCCCGCGGCGGGGCGCTGCCCGGCGTGCGCTCGGCCGGCGCGGTGAACGCGCTGCCGCTCTCCCCGGGCGCGACCAGCAACGGCCTCTTCATCATCCTCGACCGTCCGGACGAGCAGATCCGCATCGAAGACATGGCGGTGCTCGTCAAGGACAAGGCGCGGGTCGGCGAGTCGGAGTTCCGGCTGGTGGGCGGCAGCTACTTCCGGACGATGGACATCCCGCTGAAGCGCGGCCGGCTCTTCGAGGAGCGCGACGGGCCCGACGCGCCGCACGTGGCCGTCATCAGCGAGTCATTGGTCAGGACGCGCTGGCCGAACCAGGACCCGATCGGGAAGCTCATCCAGTTCGGAGGGATGGACGGCGACATGCGGCCGTTCACGATCGTCGGCATCGTGGGTGACGTGCGCGAGGCGAGCCTGGCCGCCGCGCCGCAGCCGACGTTCTACGCCTCGTACCGGCAACGGCCGCGCGCCGCCTGGTGCATGAACCTCCTCTACCGCACCGACGCCGATCCGGCCGCGCTCACCGCCTCGCTGCGCCGGCTCCTGCACGACCTGAATCCCCGGATCCCGCCGCGCTTCCGCACGATCGAATCGGTGCTGAGCACGTCGATGGCCGGCCGCCGCTTCGTGCTCGTGCTGATCGGCGTCTTCGGCGGCACGGCGCTCCTCCTGGCGACGCTGGGCATCTACAGCGTCATCGCCTACCTGGTCACCCAGCGCCGGCGCGAGATCGCCGTCCGCATGGCCATCGGCGCGCCGCAGGGCTCGGTGCAGCGCATGGTGCTGCGGCAGGGGATCGCGCTGGCGGGGCTGGGCATCGCGCTGGGCACGGTGGCCGCTCTCGGGACGACGCGCCTCCTGGCCTCGATGCTGTTCGGGGTGGCGCCGACCGATCCGGTCGCGTTCCTCGGCGTGGCGTTCACGCTGGTGGGCGTGGCCGCGCTGGCCAGCTGGTTCCCGGCGCGTCAGGCGGCGGGGATCGCGCCGGCGGAGCTGCTGCGGGGATAGACGCCGGCGTCAGGGGCGGCGATGGAACGTGAGCGTGACCGTCCGGGTGACCTTCTGTCCGTGGACCTGGTCCTTGGTCATCACGAAGGTGTCCTCGTCGATGGACTCGAAGGTGAAGCGGTGCCGGATGTTGGCGGGAGGCTCCTCGAGCACCAGCGTGTTGCCGACCAGCTTGCCGGTCATGAAGAAGCGCGGCTCGGGCACCTGATCGGTGTTGAGCTCGTAATACTCGAACCGCTGCGACTGGGCGTTGAAGCGCACGAAGGCGTCCGACTCGAAGTCGTTGCCGTCGGTGGCCTTGGTGATCATGGTCAGGTAGTTGCCGCCCAGCACCCAGCGCGCCTCGAAGCTGTCGGTGATCGGGAACGTGAGGTAGTACCCGTCGCCGTCGAAGGCGCCGGCAAAGCGGTCGAGGAACGCGTTCTCGCCGGAGGCGCGCGTGACCCCTGACTGAGAAGAGATGAGGAGTGCCAGGAACAGACCGCAAAGTCGCATCGTTCGTTCGTACATGGATCCCTCCGGCTGTCGCGCTTGCGTCGCCAGGCTAGCAGACCGCCCCGGCGGGAGGGTTCCTAGACGACCGGCTTCGCCAGGCTCTCGAAGGTGCTGCGGAGATCGAAGTCGACCTTCACCCTGCCCTGGGCGTCCAGGGAGACCTGCGCCAGAGGCGCGAAGACGTGCCTCCCACGAGGCGCCTGGAACCCGTCGCCGGCCTTGGGCCAGTCGATGTCGCCGGTGAGCGTGCGCGCCGGGATCAGCCAGTGGTCGCCGGTCCGGTACTCGCGTTGCTGGTTCGTTTCCGGTGCCGGCTGGAACTGGATCTCGATGCCGTCCTCCAGCTCGATCCAGCCGGTGCTCTGGCTGGCGCTCTCGGCGATCGGGAGCGCGCCGTCGTCGTCCGCCAGGCTGGGGTCCAGGTCCGGTCTGCGGTAATCCCAGCGCCTCAGGATCGGGTGGAGAGGGGCGTCGTCCTCGCCGTACGTCGGCGGATCGACGGTCCCCCGCCGGAGCGTCACCGTCATCTCCGCCGGGTCCACGTCGGCGACCTGGAAGAGAGGAGCGGGTTCGCCGCTGGTCGCCAGACCGTCATCGAGTAGCTCGACCCAGTCCTCCACCGAAAGGGTCGAGCGCGCGTCACGCCCGAGGCTCGTCAGCCGCGCGGTGCCGCCTCGGAGCGAGGCGACGCCGAACTCGACGGAGCCGTTGTCGCGCGACCAGGTGAAGGTCGCCCGTCCGGCCGGGCCCCCTCGTTGCACCTCCACGCGATAGAGCTGGTTCTCGAGCCCGCGGTATCCGGAATCGGCACGGGCGAGGCACAGGTCCGGCGGGCCCGTCTCCTTGCGGGTCCGGGCGCGCATCGCGACCGGGCTCACCTCCGGCGGCGCCACGAAGGGCCGCGGGCGTCGCCGTTCGCCTCCTTCCCGGGGCACCGGCATCGCGCGCACCTGGCACATCAGGACCGCGCGCCCGCAGGTGTCGACGCCGCCCAGCGCGACCTCGGGAATCGCCTCGGCCTGACGCGCCGAGCGATAGAGCTCCCAGACGTCCAGGTAGACGTGATAGGTCGCTCCGCCCTCCCTGTTCAGCGGCTCGAGCGAGGGCAGCGACGCCTGGCGCGTGTAGAGGAGCGGTCCGTCGGCGGCGCAGAGCCTGCCACGCACGAAGTAGACGCCGCCTCCCACCCCGAAGTCGCCGGGCCGTGGAGGCGTCGCCTCGAAGAAGGCCTTCTCGGCTTCGGTCAGGGCGGTGCCGTCGCCGGCGCCGAAGACCTTGAAGCCGAGGCTCTCCTTGGGCCCGACCCCACCGTACGGGCCGATGACCGCTTCGGCGAGCCGCCAGAGGAAGCCCAGCAGCACCGCGTTCTGCTCGTTCCAGTCGGAGTCGAGCTGGACCCGGCCCTGCTGCATGAGGACGCGGGTCACGTTGGGGACGGCGCCGAGCCGGTGGAAGCGGGAGAAATCGCCTTTCATCGCGGACTCCTCGGAGGTTTTCAGGTGGCGAAGCGAACGCCGGCTCGAGAGCCGACGGGGGTGTACTCGGCCAGGCGGGCGCGCAGGTTCGAGGCCCGCTGCGGTTCGTAGAGGTCGTGGAACGCGCCCATCTCCGACTCGCTCTCGGCTCCCCGCCAGATCTCCGCGGGGCCGCCGTCGGCGAGACGGGCGTAGGTGGGCGTGCCGTAGTGAGTGCTGGCGAAACGCGGGGTGACGCGCCGGCGAGCGCGGCGTCGCGCTTCCTCCTTCTCGGCACCGGTGGCGCCCGGGTTCGTCCCCTGGAGCCGCGCCAGCGCGGCGGACTCGGCGAGGTCGGGCTGGCACTGGAAGCGTCGCGGCGTCCGCGAGCCCTGCCTCGCGTACGAAGAGAACCGCATGCAGCCGCGCTGGCGGCGCGCCACCCGCACCGTCCCGGTGAAGATCGAGTCCTCGGCAAGGTCGACGGCGTGCGTCTCGATCCTGCCGAAGACCGTCGATCGGCGGATCGTCAGGACGGCATGCGCGATCTCGCCGGCCAGCGCCGAGAGGGCCGGCAGGTCCGGAGAGGTCGCATCCACGATCGAGTCGGAGACGTCGAGAACGACCGGCTCCGTCTCCACCTCGTCGGCCTGAACCCGGATGGCTCCGAGGATGCTCTTCTCCACCGAGACGCGGCCGGGGAAGTCGACCAGCTCCAGGCTCGACTCGTGCGGACGCTTGCGGCCGCAGTCGGCCTCGAGCGCCCAGCCGGGGACGATCGTGCAGTGGCGGAGGACGAGCTCGCCGAACGGGCACCCCGGCCGGGGCTCCATGTCCGGCCCGTCCTGTCCCTTGCGCGGCTCGGCCCGCTCTCCGCGGACCCGGACGTTCCGCCCGGAGACCAGGAAACCGTCCAGGGTGAAGCGAGCGCCGGGGCGCAGCGTCACGTTCAGGGCGTCCTGGAGGCTGGCGCGGTAGTCGAGCAGCCGCAGCACGACGCGGGCGCCGCTGGCCGCGCGGAGCTGGAGCGACGTACCGGCCGGCACGTCGATCCGCAGCGGCTCGGAGTAGACGCCGCTGGCGACGACCTCGATCACCGCGAACCGGGGTGGGTCCGCCTTCCAGGCGTCCAGAGCGGCCGACAGCGTTTCGTGCTTCCGCCCCGGACCGACCTCGTAGGGCACGGCGCCGCGGGCCTCGCGCAGCGGCCGAGCGTACTCGCCGCCGCCGATGTCCGCGGAGAAGCCGTACTGGTAGCTGACCCACACACCTTCGCGCGGGAGCTCGTCGGGGCGGAACGAGATGCGTCCGAGCCTGGGATCCACCACGACCTCGCCGCGGTTCGGGCTGTAGGCCCAGGTCGACAGATCGGCGACGACGACCTGCTCCGGCGGGACCGGCGCGCCGAGCTCGTCCTTGTAGACGGCCACGCTCCTCTCGGCGTTGTAGAGCGCGGTCTCGCGCGGCGGGGTCTGGCGCGCGCCCGCCAGGTCACGCTGCAGGGCACGGCGCCGAATGGGGACCGGCAGGTTGCGCTCGCCGGCGATGGCCGTTGGCGACGGCTCGGGCTCGGGGCGTATGAAGAGCGGCGCGTCGTTGCCCAGGATGCTGAACGAGTAGCAGTGCGGTCCCTCTCCCTCCCGGCAGTAGCTCGGCGTGCGGGTGACCCGGTAGGACCTCAGACGGGAGGCGAACAGGACGACGTTGGGGATGGCGTGCAGGCCGAGGCTGCGCGTGGAATCGGGTCCTCGGACGTCGACCGTGTGCGCCAGCTCGTCGAGCGGACCGGCGAGCCGGTCCAGCGCGTCGCCGTCGCGCAGGTCGACGGTCCTTCCCCGGTCGAGACGGACGTGCTTCAGGTGCTGCGTCCAGGCCAGGAGCGTGACCATCTCGACGGCCCGCGCCGGCCAGCCGGCAGTGTCCTTCGCCAGCAGCTCGAGCAGCGCCAGCGTGCCCTTTTGCCGCCGGTCGCGGATGGTGTGGGCCACGTCGCGGCGCGGGATCAGGACGCGGTTGCGGTCCGCGGCGCGCGGATCAGCGGGATCCCGAGGCTCGCCGGCCTCGTGGACCGACCGGTAGCCGATCAGGTCTCCGATGTAGGGGACGACCCAGTCGTCGCAGGTCTCGATGAACCAGTTGCGGTAGAGCCGGTCGATGTCGTGCTCGACGACGTCGACCTCGGCGGTGATCGCCCGCAGGAGATCGCGGAGCGGATCCCCCTCCGCGGCGTCCCGCATCTGATGGACGATCGGCAGGAGGCGGAGCAGGCGGTCGTGCTCGCTCATGGCTTGCTCTCCGCCAGGACCAGCGTGTCCGGCACGTCGAGCGAGAGGTAGGCGATGTGCGCCGGGACGACGGCGTCGGCCGCGAGCGTCGCCAGCGGCACCGGGATGGCCACCCTGAGCGGGACACTGGGCGCGGAGGCCGCCGCCCCGCCGGGCCGCTCCCCCTCCAGGAGGCGCAGGACGTCCTCGGACGTCCAGGCGTCGAGGGCGTCGACGTCGACCCAGTCGACACCCCGCACGGCTTGCATCACCGACACCACCTCGCTCAGGAAGACGGGCTGGCCGAGGTCGCGCCAGGCGAAGCCGAACGCCTGGGCGAGGGCGGACCGGACGGCGGGCGCCACGAACTCGAACGCGTGGTCCTCGGCCACGCGGATCTTCGCCGAGACAAGGAGACGCATGCGCTGCCGAACGGCGACCCGGACCGGGAGGTGCGGATCGCCCAGGCGGCGGAGCGATTCGGCGAGGTTCGCCAGCAAGGCGGAGTCCTCGGCGATCGGGATGTCGTCGAGGCCGGCGACCGTGACGTGGAGCAGCTCCCTCCGGCCGTCGGAGAGGCGCCGGGCGCTCGCCTTGGCGATGCCGGCGTAAGTGCGCGCGAAGTCGGCGTAGTCCTGCACCGAGACGAGGCGATCGAGCGCCATCACGCTCAGCGGAGCGTTCGCGCGGGCGGCGTCGCGCGGCTCCGGGTCCGCGCCGCCGGTGGCCGGGAGAGGGTTCTCGACCTTGTCGACGCCGAGCGGCTTCGTCTGGAGCAGGGTGATCCGCCCGGCCCCGACGTTTCCCGGCTTGCCGATGCCGCGGCGGTAGACGGCCTTCACGTTCTCGGCGCCGGACGGCAAGCGCGCGCCGGTGACGCCATCCCCGAACACCACCGTCGTCTTCCCTTCGTCGTCGGTCCGGGTGACGTAGGCGCGCCCCGAGGGTCCGGCGTCGAGCAGCGACTCCTTCTCGTGCCAGCGGAGGTCGTTGACACGGACCTCGAGCGACGACGCCGCGCCCGAAGCCGTCGGCGCCGAGGTGTAGGTGAGCGGCGACTGCTTGAGCAGGAACGAGGGGAACGCGCGGCTGCCGTCGCCGCTCCCCAGCGTCTCCTTGACCGTCTCGCCGTGTGTCGCCTCCGCGACGTTGGCGTTGATCTTCAGCGTCGAGCGCTTGTAGACGTACCGCAGGCCCTCTCCAGCCAGCGCCAGCACGGTGCGTGGCCGGTCGCCAGGCAGGGTGGCGTCCTGCTCGACGTCGACGCCCGCGAGCATTACGACCTCGGCGGCGGTCACGCTGGTCGTGCCCGGCACGTCGGTGCGCTCGCCGGTCACCGCGATCCAGCGTCCGGTTCGGAGCGCGCCGAAGAGCCCCTGCAGCTCGAGCCTGCCGCCGGTCACGTCGGCGGTGATCGGCTCGTCGGCCAGGTCGAGGAGCTCGCTCTGCGCCCAGACCTTCGTCGACTGGAGCAGGGGCCACATGTTCTCGACGTCACCCCGCCAGCCGGGCTCGTTCGGGGCGAACGTGATCTCGGTGGTCTTGGCGCTGAGGTCGTAGGCGTTCCGCGGACGGACCTCGACATCCGAGGTGCGGTGGGCGGAGAGGAGCGGGAACTTCGCCCCGGCGCGCCGGACCACCACGTAACCGTCGGCCGGGACCGCGTCGTAGGCCGCGTCGAGGAAGAGGCGCTCCGGCGACTCGTCCGGCGAGGTCTGGATCGCCACCTCGACCGGCTTGTTGTGGGCGTCGAGCACGATCCGGACGCGCGCGTTGTAGCCGAAGATCGGAGCCGAGAGGCGCAGCGCGTGGAGCGATTGCAGCAGGAGCTCCGGCGGGGCATCCGGCGGAGCCGGAATGCCGAACGCGCTGATCTGCGCCGCCGCGAGCGCGGGATAGAGCGTGAAGGCCAGCGGGGGGTGGAAGCCGGTGAGGAGCTGCGGCAGCGCGTCGCCGTGCGGCGCGAACGCCGTGCCGAGAGCGCGCGGCAACGTCCAGGTGCTCCGAGGCTGGGCGCGCGGCGTGAGGAGGAGCTTCTCCAGGAACAGCCGCAGCCGCGCCGGCTGCTTGGTATCGGGTGGCTCGGGAGCGTCTTCCCCCTGCGCGAAGCGCCTCAGCTCGCGGATGACCGGCTCGAGCACCACCTGGAGCGAAGCAGGGTTGTCCTGGAGCACGATGGCCGCCGTCCCGGCCTGCTCGCGGAAGGCGACCGGCGAGACGCCGAGCACCAGGTTTCGCAGCAGCACCAGCAGCTTCTCGCCGGCGGTCTGGGCGTTCGGCAGCGTGGCCTCGATCACCCTCACCAGCTCCGCGTAGGCCTTGGGAGCTCTCCGCAGCGTCACGTTGGTGCGGCCGGCGTCGTAGTCGGGCGTGACCGCCTCGACGCGCCGCAGCACCCTCTGGCCGGGGCCGTCGCCGAAGACGAAGAGCAGCGAGTCGTTCTTCTTGAGCTGGGTCGTGGTCCCCTTGACGAAGACGTGAAGCATGACGAGCGCGACGTCCCTCGTGATCCGCTGCGGACGGTGGGTCCTCACCGGCAGCTCGTTCCACGCGTATCTCGCCTCGAGCGGCTCGGAGGTCTCGAAGCTCTGCGGCTGCTCGTCCGGCCCCGGCTGGCTCTGCACGCGCGCGCCCGCCGGGATCGCGACGTCGTGCCCCTTCTCCATTTGGAACGCCAGCCGGACCGACGACGCCACGCCGGGACGGAGCCGGTAGCCGACCAGGCGCGCCAGCTCTTCCACCGAGCGTCGCTCGGTGGCGGTCCGCAGGAACCCCTCGTTGGCGATTCGCTCCTGGTAGAAGGTGAGGATGTCGGCCAGGGTCGCCCAGCCGTCCAGGAGCGCGATCGTGAAGTCCCGCCGGTCGCGCGTCTTCAGGCCGGCGAGCGCCGGATGGCGGGCGCTCGACAGGCGGGCGAGCATCGTCTCGAAGAAGCTGGTGTGCGTGCCGACCCGGTACCGCAGGGCGGTGAGCCCCGGGCGGTTGGCGACGCTCTCCGGCGTGACCGCCAGGATTCCGGCGCAGCAGCCGCAGGCGGCGGAGCCGCAGCAGCCGTTCCGGCACGGTGCCGGGGTGGCGTGTGCCTTCATCGGCCACCTCGCAACTCCAGCGTGAGGACGCCGTCGCCCTGCGCGCGCGGATCGTTTTCCAGGCGGGCGATCTGGAACGGCCCGAGCGGCAGGAAGGCGTCGTCCAGCTCCTTGCCCGGTCTCCCGAACTGCCGCTCGAAACGGATCACCTCCACGAACGCCACCCCCTCGACCGCCTGGGCGGCGGCCACGATGCGGTTGAGCGCGACCCCGTCGCCGAAGGTCAGCTCGTCCGGGTGGAAGAGGCCGCGGCGACCGCGCGCGAGCTGCCGGTTGGAGAGCACGTCGAGGAGCTCCGCCTCGACGTGGCCGCGCAGGTAGTGCGGCTTCACGCAGATCCGCAGCACGACGCGGATGGGCACCGAATCCGCGCGGATCACGCGAAGGTCGTGCCCGACGCGGCGGAAGGGGAAGAGGAGGTCTCCGACCTCGTCGAGCAGCGCCGCGTCGGCCCGCTCCTTTCCGGACGGATCGATACCCACCGTCATCTCGTACCAGCTCCCGTTCCAGCGGAGCGCGGCGGCGGCCCGCTGGACCTTCGGGTCGCGTTCGGCGAGGCGGGCGTAGTCGTCGGCGGTGATGGCCCGCTGCAGCTCGCCGCGGAAGGCGTGCGGCGCCCGGAGCCGCGCCTCCTCGAGCGTCTCGGGGGAGGTGCCTCCCACCGCCGCCAGCGGGTTGCGGACGCTCTTCACCAGCCCGGCCGCCAGGTTCGTCCGGAAGACGGTGTGAGCGATGGTGTCCGAGCCGACGTTCCCCTGGGGACCGTTGCCGACGCGGTAGGTCGCGGTGAACGCCGCGCCGGCGTCGGGACGACGGCCGAGCTCGCCGTCGCCGAAGCGGAGGTGGGCGAGCCCGAGGTCGTCGACCTCCACGGCGAAACGACGGTCGTCCGGACCGCTCTCCAGGAGGTCGGGCTCAGGGAGCCATTGCGGCGCGGGAGGCGCGATCTGCTCGAGCGTCACGGCCGGAACGGTGCGGCGGAGGTCCCGGCGAAGAAGGGCCGCCGCCGATGCGGCGGAGGAGACGGCTTCGGCCCAGGTCACGGGCCCCTGCGGCAACACCGGCTCGAAATCGCCGGCGCGCCTGGTGACCTCGCCGGTCCGCCCCTCGCAGACGCAAGGAGCCTCGGACTTCTCCTCGGGCACCGCCGGCAGCGGCTCGCTGCGCCGCCGCCCGTGATCGACGAGGAGGACGTTCCCGCCCGCCACGCTGACGTTCTCGAGGAGCTCGCAGGCGGGGGTGGGGCCCAGAGCCGAGACGCAGAGCGGAAACGGCAGGGCGTCCTCCTCGCCCCAGGCGACCTCCACCACCGGCTGCTCGTACAGCGCGTCGACGCCGGGCGTCACCCGCGTCAGGCGGACGGCATGGCGATGCGTCGGGTCGGCGTCGGCGGGGTTGCCGGTGGCCGGCCCGAGCACTTCCTCGAAGAGGAGGAAGTCGCCGAACCGGAGACTCAGCTTGCGCTCCGGGTCGAGGAGCGTCGCCGACGTCGCGCCGCGCGGCAGGCAGCACTCGAGGTCGCCCCAGGTGTAGATGGCGATCCTGTTGTGGGCCTTCTTCAGCTCGAAGGAGCCGCGAGGACCAGGCATCAGCGGCTCGAAGACTTCGTAGCGATGCGCGGGCACCGATTGGAGAGCCACCTCGGTCAAGGGCGACGCCTCCGAGAGCCCCGGCAGACGGGTGATGAAGAAGACCTCTCCGAGGTCGAGCGCCCCGTCGGCGTCGGCCTCCAGCGCCAGCCACGCCCGCGCGTTGCAGCCCTCGTGGAGGACGTAGTCGACCAGCCGCGCGTGGCGCCGGACCGAGATCCGCCGCCGCGCGGTCGCCAGGTAGGCCTCGGTGGCGACCGCGTCCTGCGCGTAGCTGAGGTGGTCCGCGACGTAGGCGAGGAGCTCGACCAGCGTCACGCCGAAGTCGGGAGCGTGGCGCTCGTTCCAGTCGGGCACGAGGAGCGCGAGCCGGTCGAAGAGGACGCGCTTGAAGCTGCCGTAGTCCTTGGCGAGATAGTCGATCTCCGTCTCGCGGCGCGGCGGCTCGGGGCAGGAGGGCGGCAGGCAATCCAGGTCGCTGGGACAGTCCCCCTTGAAGCTGAAGCAGAGACAGGCGTAGCGCGGATCGAGGCCGGGAAAGGGACGCCCGGTCTCCCGGCCGCGCTCGTCGGTCTCGACCAGGCAGAGGCGGTAGGTGGAGAAGTCGCCCGGGGCGGTGAGCCGGATCGCCAGGCAGTCGTCCTTCTCCTCGTCGTGTGCGTGGTGGACGGCGATCGACTCCACCTTCACCGGGCGGCCGCCGCGCAGCCGCACGTTCCTGACCGCGATGTCGTCGGGCACGTGGCCGAGGAAGTGCACGCAGAGCTCGGTCTGGCTCTCGTCGACCTCGACGTAGTCGAGGCCATTGCCGCCGCGCCGGCGAACTTCTTCGCGGCGCCGCTCCGTCCTGCACTCGAGCGGGCCGCCCGGCGGCTGGAACGGCCCCCGGGTCTCCGGCGGCGGGGTGCCCGGGACAGGCGTCTTCGGCTCGGGCGCGGGGGCCGGCTTGTCGGCTCGCCCGCCGTGCCGCGGCTGCCCCTTCTTCTTCACGGCACGCTCCTGGTGAAGGTCTCGGTGCGCGCCTCGCCGCTCCGCCGGACGACGTAGCGGACCGCCACCCGCAGCGTCGACTCCTGGCTCTCCACCTCGAGCGCCTGCAGGTCGAGGACGTCGGCCAGCCAGCGCTGGATGGCGGCCCGGGTCGTGAACTGGAGCGCCGCGGCGAGCTCCGGGCTGTTGGGCGCGAAGACCATCTGCAGGAGACCGCTGCCGAAGTCCGGCCGGTTCAGCCGCTCGCCGGGGCTGGTGAAGAGCAGCTGCTCGAGCATGTCGCGGACGTGCTCGTCGTCGCCCGCCGTCGCCGTCCGGCCGCTCTCGTCGAAGTGGTAAGGGAAGTCGACGTTCATGGGCTGTCCTCAGGTGGCCATCGCGCGCGGTTGAGTGGCGACCACGACCAGCGGGGTTCCGGTGGGCGTGCAGAGGGCCTGGCTGTCCAGGAGCAGGACCGGCTGGCCGAGCGCCAGGACGCGCAGCGCCGAGGTGACGAATTGCGCCGTGACGCACGGCCCGTTTCCGTTCGGCGGGGGCGGGAAGGTGCAGCCGGCGACGGCCCAGGGCGCCGCGATCGTCGTGACCGGCTGGCCGCTCACCAGCACCCGCGGCACCGGCGCGGTCGCCTGCGCCTTGCCGCCGTGAGAGCAGAGGACGCCGGCGTTCAGGTGGAGCAGCGGGCCGGGCACGCTCAGCGCTCCGTCACAGGACCGTCAGGGCGCCGACGTTGACGTCGACGGCGTTGCCGATGAGGGTGAGGATTGCCCCCTTGCCGTTGGTGATCGTGATGCCGATGTCGTTCACCGAGATCATGGCGCCGGTGGTGGTCTTGAGCAGGATGCCGCCCAGGGGGCCGGGGAGGTCGCTGATCTGGAGCGTGTTCTGGAGCGTCGTCTGCAGCACGATGTGCGGCACCGGAGTGGGCGTCGCCAGCGCCAGCGCCGGCACCTCCGCTGCCAGACCCCAGAAGCAGCCGGTCCAGATCGGGTAGTCGGGGTCTCCCTGCTCGAACTCCACCCAGACGCCGTCGCCGATCTGCGGCACCGCGAAGAAGCCGGACTGCTTGCCGGCGTAGGGCACGCAGGGCATGGCCCAGCTCGAGGGGATGAAGCCCGAGACGTCGGGCACCATCACCTGGATGCGCCCGATCATCATCGGGTCGACGTTGTTGATGACCGTGCCGCGGTACTTGCCGTAGAGGCCGGGAGAGGTGTCGACATTCATGCCGGAACCCTCGGGAAGGTGGAGAGGAGGCCGTTGCGGGTGAGCGTGAAGCTCTGCTTGTATTCGCCGCGCTTGATCTCGTGGGTGACGCTCTTGACGTAGTGCAGGCCGTCGAAGGCCGCGCCGACGCCGCGCACGCCGACCAGACCCCGCGTCTTCAGCACGCGCCCGTAGCGGACGCTGTCGAGCGTGCCGGTGCCGGTCACCACGTCGGTCGACTTGGCCGCCTTGGCGAGCCCGATCAGCACCGCCTGGATCGGCGACAGCTTGGCCGACATCCGGAACGGCTCGATGTCCTTGGGGATCGGCGGGATGAGGCCGAGCGGCGGGTTGAGCGGCGTGATCGCCGGGATCGGGATCGGGATGATCGCCTTGCTCATCTTCTCGTGGATGTAGACGATCGGCAGCTTCGCCTGCTCGGAGTCGTACTGGAAGGTGATCGCCTCGACGTTCGTCTCGGCGTCCATGTCGTAGTTGAGCGCCGGCTGCGGAACGCCCACCTTCAGGTCGGGCCCCCAGTAGGCGAAGCTGATCCCCGGCGTGGGCCCCGGCGTCACGAAGAACGTGTAGCCGACGCGATCGGCGAGCGACTTGACGTAGGCCAGGTCCTTGCCGTGCTGGCGGGGGATGCGGTCGACGGGGATCGGGACGTCCAGGAGGATGCTGGGGATGACGACCGGTATCAGGCCCAGGAACGCGTACTTGGCCACGATCAGCGCCACGCGCGCCTCGGGCGGCATGCAGGGGAACGGGAAGCCGCTGAAGTCGATGTAGTCCATCACCTTCGAGAGGTCCTCGCCGGTCACGGTGAGCGTGGCGTGCCCCGGCTCCTGGCTCGGCGAGACCTGGTGGTTCGTCGTCACCCCGTCGATCAGCACGTCGGAGCCGCCGTTCATCGAGATCGCGACGACGACGCGGACCAGCGGCGGAGCGGCCCCGCCGGCCAGCAGGAAGAGCGTGTGGAGCGGCGAGTCGACGTCCAGCGAGAAGGTGAGCTGGAAGGCGCTCGGCCCGTCGGTGTTGCAGGTCACGCTCACGCTCTGCAGCGCGTCGATCACGCTCTGCGAGACCGGCAGCGGGATCGCCGGGCCGATCATCAAGGTGAGGTTGAAGCCGCTAGCCAACCGGCGCTCCGGGGAAGCCTTCGGGGAGGGTGACCCGCAGCCGGCGCCCGAGGCGCGCCAGCAGCTCGTTCGGGTGGAGCGCGCGGTTGGCGTCGCAGAGCCGCCAGAAGAGCTCGGGGTCGCCGAGGTGGAGGGCCGCCAGGTTGTCGAGCCGATCCCCCGCCACCACCGTGTGCTCGCGCACGGTGGCCAGGCGCTCCGGCTGCGGTAGGAAACGGCGGCGCAGATACGCGACGGCCGCTCCGTCCTCGCGCTCGAGGAACGCCACGTCGATGCCGTGATAGCGGCTGGTGGCCGGGAAGAGCGTCGCCCTCAGGCCGGCCGGGGCGAGGAGATCGTGAATGGTGGTCGTCACGGGATCCCCGCGATGCCCAGCTTCTGGAACGAGCCCGCGGAGGCCTGCGCCGCGAGGGACTCCTTGGCCTTCTGGTAGACCATGAAGAGACTGCCTCCCTTCGCCTCGAAGCCGAGGTCGTTGACCGAGAGGACGCGCAGGCCGAGGCTGACCTTGGCGCGGATCGGGTTGAGGGCGGCGTCGAACGCCTCCTCGGTGATCGAGAAGTCGGTGATGCGGACCGGCACGATGCGCGACTTGCTCCAGACGAAGAGGGTGAGCGGCGCCTCGGCGGGGATGATCTCCAGCGTGCCCGACTGCGCCAGGCGGTGGTTCGAGAGGAGCTGGTCGCTGGTGGGATAGATGACGGTCTCCAGCGCCGCCAGCTGCGGGTGGAGGCCGAGCTGGGCGATGACGCTGTTCTGGTCGGGGAGCTCGAGCTGGTCGGTGGCGTCGATCTCCGCGTCGAGCTTGATCGTCTCCACCGGCGGTCCGGTCAGGCGGAGGGCGTGCGACCGGTCGCCCGGTGTCTGCGGGGCCGCCTGCACCTGCAGCGTGCGGGAGAGCGTGTCCGGGTTGTACTGCAGGGCGAGGATCCGCTTGACGGCGCCGGTCACCGGATCGACGAGCACCAGGCCGCCCTTGACGAGCTTGGGGGAGTTCGGGAAGGTGCTCAACGCTCGCCCCCCTGTCCGCGCGGCGCCTCGAGCTCGCGATGGAAGCGCCGGAGCTGGTCGAGGAAGCGCCCGTCGTAGTTCCACTCGTCGCGGATCTGCCGGCGGCCGAGGAAGATCTCCTGCGGCTGCGTCCGCTCGGTGTGGCCGGTGCCCTGATCGGGGAAGCGGTGCACGAACCAGACGTGCAGGAGCTCGTGGAAGATGGTCTCGGCGATCTGATCGGGCGGGCGGTCTCCGATGCCGCGCTGGAGCGTGGTCGAGCCGGAGGGGTTGCGCACGCTCTGGCTCGTCCCGGTGCCGGCGACGACGAAGACCCGGCAGGCGCGGCCGCGGCAGCGATAGGTCCCGGCCGCTTCCTGGTCGCCGCCCGGGAGGTTCCTCGCGTCGGCGACCGGCACCACCGTCACCGCGATGCCGCGCTGGGTGAGCCAGTCGAGGACCTCGTTGGCGGTGTCGGTGCGGCCGAACCGCCGCAGCGCCTCGGTGAGGTTGTCCGGCGAGAGGCCGGCGTCGTCGAAGCTCGGGTCGCGGGCCACCGGAAGCTGCTCCGCCGCGCGGGGCGGCGCCGCCGGCTGCGGCGCCGTCGTCTCGGCGGCTGGGGGAGCGGGCGTCGCCACGCGGGACGGCGTCGTCGTCCGCGCGGCGGGCGCCCCGCCGCAGCTCGACATCTGGAGCTTGAGGCCGGTCCGCAGGCGCGGCCCGACACGTCGCCGCAGCTCGCGCGCTCCCTTCGCGGTGCGCCCCCAGATGGAGACCACGGCGCCTTCGGCGGCGGCGTCCGCGTCGGCCTCGAGCGCGCCGTCGTGCGCAGGCCGGGCCTTCTCGAGCGGCGCCTCGCCGACCGCCGTCCCTTGCTGCGCGACGTGCGCCAGCTCGTGGGCGAGGAGCGCGTCGCCGACCGGCGTGCCGGGGCGGTATTCGCCCGGGGCGAAGGCGAGGTGGTCCCCCACGGTGAAGGCGCGGGCTCCCAGCCGGCCGGCCAGCGCCCCGCTCTCGGCGTCGGCGTGTACGCGGACGTGCGAGAAGCCGCGCCCCATCACGGTCCCCATGCGGTCGGACACGTCCGGCGCGAGCGGAGCGCCGGAGGCCTGGGCGAGAGGCAAGGGAGACGTCCGGCTTGCGACGCCCGGAGCGGCGCCCGAGGACTTGAAGAAGAGCCGGCCGAGACCACCGAGCAGGCTGCCGCCCAGACCTGCGAGCAGGCCCGCCGGTGCGACGTCGGAGAAACCGGGTGCGTCGGGGAGCTCGGGCAGCTCGCCCGTCGCCGCCCAGCGCCTCACGCCGTCCGCGACGCGCGAGGCCACGATGGGGATCAGGTCGACGGCCGAGGTGACCCGCGCCGCGCCAGGGGCGAAGCCGCGGAGCGCGCGCTCGAGCCGCGCCGCGGAGAGGCTCGCGTAATGCGTGAAGGCGCGTTCGAGATAGGGGCAGCCTCGCGTGTCGCGGCCCTGACGCGCGAGCTCCCGGTCGGCTGCGGCGCAGAGCGCCGGGCGCAGCCGCGCCAGCAGCTCGGACTTCCTCATCTGGCCGGGTGCGGCAGCCGCGTCGTCCTCGACGAGGAGGGCGCCCTGGCTCGCCGTCGGCGACACAGCGCTCTTGCGCTGGAGGAAGGAGCTCTCGACGGCTGGCGTGGCGGTGCCGCGCTCGCGGAGCATCTCGGCGCGTCCGCGGCGGCTCATCGCGCGCTCTCCCCGAGGAGCAGGTGAAAGACGTTCGAGCCGCCCGCGACCAGGCGGACGTCGCGGCGCGCCACGGCCGCCAGCAAGCGGCCGACACGACGCGCGGTCGCCGGCGTGAGCGCCGGGCCGTCGCGCGAGACGGTGAGGAACGGGAGCTCGAGCTCGGTGGAGCCTGCGAATCCGGCGGAGAGGCAGAGGCCTAGTGAGGTCGTCTCCACCTGGATCGGCGTGCCCCGTCCCGCGGCGAGCGAGCGCCGGGTCGCGGACGCGAGCTCCAGGATGTGGCCGGGGTGGAACAGGCGTCGTCCACCGGCCGCGCCGACGATCTGGGCGATGAAGACCACGCCCGTGAGGCAGACCGCTGCCGCCAGGTGGAGGGCTCGGAGCTGCAGCCCTCCCCGCCACGAGAACGTCGCCACGCCGAAGAGCGTCGCGATCGAGCACCACTGCGCCTCGGAGAGGCCGGCCAGGAAGGCCCTGTCGACGTCGCCCCGAAATGGCTCGAGGACGCATCGGACGATTGCGTAGCCGGTCAGGTAGAGCGCGAGGAGCTCTCCTGCCGGATGCGGACGCAGCGCCACGGAAACCAGGCCGCCCGACAGGCAAGCGAGGAGCGTTGCCTCCAGGAGCTGGATCGGGAAGAGCGGCAGATCGACCAGCGCCGAAGGGAAGCCCGACTCGGCGTGCCGCGCGCCGTAGGCGAGGCCGCGTCGTGCGGGACGGCCGTGGCAGCATCCGGCCAGGAGGCAGCCGAAACGCCCGAAGACCTGGTTGACGGCGAGACCGGCGGCCAGCGCGTCGAGGCAGCGGAGGGCCGGGATTCCCGCCAGCGCGAGGGTTCCCCAGGTGCCGGCGAGGACGCTGGCGAGGAGGCCGAAGCAGGAGGTGGCCTCGGATCTCTTCAGCAGCCGGCCGCCGTAGACGTAGGCCAGAGCGGAGACGATCGCCGCGCCGATCGCCAGCCGCCAGTGTCCGCGGGGAACGCCGGTCGCCTCGGCGAGCAGCGTGCCGGCGATGACGTTCGCGGCGGCACCGGCCAGGATCGCCGCCTCGAAGGCCGGCCAGCCGTTCGGGAGCGCGAGCCACGGCACGTAGCGCGGCGCCTTCATTTGCCCTTCTTCGGAGCCGGCGCCGCGGGCGCCGCGCCGGCGGTGCACGAGGACGGCGGGCAGTCCTTGGCCGCTTGGGCCATGGCGAGCTTGTCCACCTTCTGCGCGTTCGCATCGAGCGGCCGAGGACCCGCCGCGCCCGCCTTGAAGCTCTCGCCGGCCTTGCGGCCGTTGCCCGCCACCGTCCAGCCCGAGCAGTCGGCGGCGGTGTGGGTCAGCGGACAGCGGCCCTTGTCGCGCTCCGCGGTCCCGGTGAAGAACCAGTGGACCCATCCGAGCGGCGTCAGCTTCTTCGAAGGGTCCTCGTAGACGAGATAGGTGACGAACTCGTCGTTGACGCAGACGCGCGAGCGCGGCCAGGAATCGCCTCCGAAGTTCTGGATGCCCGGGCTGTCGAACATCGAGACGGCGAGGTCCTGTTGCTCACCGCCGAGGACGGCGTTCGTGCCGTACCGGTAGGGCCAATCGGAGTCGTAGCCCCAGTCGAGGGAGACGCAGGTCCCGCGCTCCTTCGCTTCGTCGCACTCCACCCAGCGGCGATCCGGTTTCACGAACTGCGCGAAGTAGACCTTCCCCGCGCAGCCGGCCGCGATCTTGAGGTTTCCGCGCAGGTCGATGCCGTGTTGCACCTGGGCGCCTGCGCCCGTCTGCCCGAGCTGGAGATCGCAGCTCGTCGACGGCACCAGCAGAGGCGTCTGCTGGACCTGCCAGGTGGGGTTCTCCAGCGCCGGCGGACAAGACGGCTTGACGTTGGGCGGTGGCAACCCTCTTCGCTCGAGCTTCGCCGGCGGTTTCTCGCTGACGTCCATCGCGAACCAGGCGTAGGAGTCCGGGTTGCGGACCGCCTCGTCCAGGTCCTTCGGCGGATAGGGGCGCTCGCCCCTGCCGCGGTAGGCCTCCACTCCGGCGGTCAGCATCCCGCGGCCGGCCACGATGTGCGCGTACTCGTGGATCAGCCGCTTGATCCAGATGTCGGCCGGCGAGAGATAGGTCCCCCCCTTGACCGAGCCCTCGTAGTCGCCGCAGACAGTGATCCACTTGTTCCCGTCGACGTCGCCGTTGGAGAAATCTTTCTTGCAGAACGGGTCGGTGTTGTTGCGGCAGATGAAGACGCCCTCGCCGTTGGCCATCGCGGTGTGGATCCGCTGGTACCAGCTCCGGATCGTCTGGATCCTCGGCTGGTCGTTCGGCTTGATGCCGAAGTTCTCGACGAGCTGCTCCTCGGGCTCCTCCGGCTTGTCGAGCGCCTTGAGGGCGTTGCCGACGCGCGGTATGGCCTGGCCGTGGAGCGTCCCGATCTCGGCGAGCATCGGCCCGGTGCAGCAGGTCTTGAACTTGTCGGGTCCGATCATGCTGAGCTCGCCCCGTTCGGCTTCGGTGCATTCCCCGGCGACCTGATCGGCGAGGCTCCGCGGGACGTCGGCGGGCGTCACCGGCTGGCGCTCGAAGCCGCAGCTCTGCAGCCTGAGTCCGCTCTTCAGCCTGGGTCCGGCCTTCCGCCTGAGCCTGCGCAGCCCCCGGCGGGTGCGCCCCCAGAGCGAGACGACGGCGTCAAGCGCCGCCTGGTCGGCATCGGCCTCCAGCGCGGCGTCGCGGCCTCCGCCTTCGGGCTCCGTCGGAAGCTGATTCGGAACCGGCGATTCCAGCGCCGCCCGCTGCTGGGCGACGTGGGCGAGCTCGTGCGCCAGGAGGGCGTCGCCCACCACGGTGCCGGGACGGTACTCGCCCTGGGCGAAGGCGACGTGCGCCCCCAGCGCGAAGGCGCGCGCGCCGAGCCTCGAGCTGAGCGACGCCGCCTCGGGCTCGGTGTGGACGCGGACCTGCGAGAGGTCCCTGTCCAGCGCGTTCCCCATCCGGTCGCGGGTCGCCGCGTCGAGCGGCTCGCCTCCCTCGAGCGGGAGGAGCGCCGGCGAGGCTTCGACCGGTGCGTCCGCCGACGGGCGGGGCTTGCGGAAGAGACGCGAGAGACCGGATCGGACCGCTGATCCGGCGGGGAGCCCCGCGAAGAGCCCGTCGGGGGTGAGCTCGCCGAGCGCATCGCCGTCCGGCATCGCGGGCAGCTCGCCGGTCACTGCCCACCGGGAGACGGCCTGAGCCACCCGCGCCGTGACCGCCGGGATCAGCGCCTCGGCGGTCGCCGTGCCGCGCGATCCCGAGGCGAAGAGGCGGGCGGCCCGCTCCACCCGGGCCGCCGGCTGTCCCTCGTAGTGCCCGAACCAGCGCTCCAGGTAGGGGCAGCCGCGGGTATCCCGGCCCACGTGGGCGAGCTCGGCGTCGGCCGCGGCACGGACGGCCTCGCGCACACGCGCCAGGAACTCCGACTTGCGGAGCTGGCCTGGCGAGAGGTCCTGGACGTCGTCGTCCCGCAGCAGAGGGGCCGGGACCAGCGGCTGCGTTCCGACGGCATGCTCCGCCGCCGCGTCGGCCTGAGCCTCGAGCGCGTCGGTCTCCGCCCCGCTGGACAAGTTTGCCTGATGGGTCGGCGCGGCCTGCTGGGCGACGTGTGCCAGCTCGTGCGCCAGCAGGCGCCGCCCCCGATCCGAGCGCGGGTCGTAGGTGCCCGGCGCGAAGACGACGTCGGTGCCGACCGTGTAGGCGTGGGCGTTGACGGCGACCGCCGAGGCGGCGGCGCGGGCGTCGGTGTGGACGCGGACACGGCTGAAATCGGCACCGAGCCGCGGCTCCATGAACGCGCGGGTGGACGCATCCAGGGGAGAGCCCTCGCGGCGGAGCGTCTCGTCCACCAGCCGCGGCAGGGTCCGCGGCGCGGGCCCGGACGCCTTGCGCTGGAGGTCGTCGTCGCCCTTCTGACAGGAGTCGCAGGTGGCGCCGCCGGTATGGGTGCCGCAGGCGCACTTGCGCTGGAGCACGGGGGCCGAGCGGACTACCGTGGCCGGGGCGAGCGGCGTGAGCGCGGCGCTCTTCGTCACGGCGCACCCTTGCAGCAAGCGTCTTTGTCGATGGTTGCCTGCTTGGCGCCTGGTTGGTAGACGGAGCCTCGAAACGTGTCGCCGACCTTCACGCCGAGGGCCTTCTGGATCCCGGGGCTCACCTCGTAGCTCACCGTCGTCACCGACTTGTCGCGCACGTATCCCGTCGTCTGTTTTCCATTCGCGCAGATCGTGTAGTTCCGGCCGCACTGAGCCAGGACCTGCTGGCGCGTTTTCGGGATTGCGATCCAGTTGTCGTCGTCGTCGCAGCCTTTGGAACGGCTGGTGGCGCAGTTCTTGTCGCAGGTGAAGATGGGGGTCCATTTCTGGCTCGCGCACGTCTTGTCCGGCTCGGCGGGCGAGGTCGTCCTCCCCTCGCGCAGGAAGCCGGCCTCCGGATCGCAGCAGATCCACTTCGAGCCGAGCGCGAGGTCCTTGCAGGTCCCCTCCGACAGGATGCGCCGTCCGCAGGCGTCCGCTGCCGCCTTCTTCGGAGCGCCGCCGCCTTTGCCCTTGGCGGGGGTTCGTGGCTTCGGCGGCTTCTTGGTCCCCTTCGCCGAACTGGACCCCGCCTCGCTCAACGCCACATCGGCCGCTTCGTCGGCCTCCGACTCCAGGCCGCCGTGCTCAGGCATCTCCAGGTCGTCGTCCCCTTTTCGCTGCAGACGCGGTTCCTCGCGCTGCTGCATCACGTGCGCGAGCTCGTGCGCCAGCAGCCGCCGCCCGGCGGGCTTCGCGGGCTCGTATCTCCCGGCACCGAAGACGATGTCGTCGCCGACGGTGAACGCGAGGGCGTTCACCGAGCGCGCCCCGGCCGCGGCTCGCGCGTCGGCGTGGACGCGCACTCGGCTGAAGTCGGAGCCGAAGCGCGGCTCCAGGTCCTGGCGAACGGCGGCGGTCAGGGGGACGCCCGGCGCCCCGAGGGCATCGTGGACGGCGTCCGGTACGCTCGATTGCGAGCCAGACGCCACGGCCGCGCGCAGCAGTCCCTGCTGCTCTCGAGCATAACCGCCGCAGCTTTCGGCTCCGGTGTGCATGCCGCAGCCGCACTTGCGCTGGAGCAGCGGCGCGGGTCCCGCGGTGATTGCCGGCTCGGAGAGGCGGGACTTGCGGCCCGCTCGCATCCTCAACACGTCGCGCTCGTCTCCGCCCGTCTGGCTCGCATGGCTAGGCCTCCTCGTCCCTCTCCGGCCGTTCCCCCTGGGAGACGGCCGGCGGCTTCGCTGCCGGCGGCGGCGGGGCGCTCTTCTCCGGAGCGGGCGCCTTGGGCGTGCTGTCAGGCCATGGGCCCCCGCCGCGGGCCGGCGGCTTCCAGAGCGGTCTCTTGCAGTGGTCGCCCTTGTGGACGCAGACGGTGGTGACGCCGCTCCAGGCGTTGTCGTGGATCCACTCGGCGCGGCTGCAGGGCGTCCGCACGCAGCCGTGCGAGCGGGTCCCCTTGGCCACCCTCTGGGAGTTGTGGAAGCCGTACTGGAGGTCGACGAAGCCGGTGAACCAGGCCATTCCGTCGCCAAACCGGTTCGTGTGGCAAGGGCCGCACTTCAGCCCGATGGTGTGCGTGCCCAGCGGCGTCATCGAGGGATTGGGAGACGAGAGGAACGGCCCGACCAGCCCCGTCGCCGCCTTCTGCGAGCCCATCTCCGCCACCACCATCTGGGTCGTGAGGTCGACGTCGAGGTGGCGGATGAAGTTGGAGGCGGGCGGCGCCGGCGCGGAACCGCAGGTCTCGTTGGCGCAATACATGGGGTTGCGGACGGCGGAGTTCTTCGGGGCCGCGCAGGTGCCGTCGCACTTCCCCTTGGCGCAGGGCAGGCCTGCCTTCCCGGCCTTGGCCGTCTTCTTTGCGGTCTTCTTCGCCGTCTTCTTCGCCGTCTTCTTCGCTGTCTTCTTGCCCTTGGGTTTCTCCTTCGTTCGCTGCAGGGCCGGGGCGTTCGTGCCCGCCTGCTGCACCACGTGCGTGAGCTCGTGCGCGAGCAGGCGGCGGCCCGACGTCGAGCCGGGCGCGTAGCGCCCTGCGGCGAAGTAGACGTCCGAGCCGAGCGTGAAGGCCTGCGCGCGCACCGAGCGCGCCGCGACCGCCGACTCCGGATCCGCGTGGACCCTGACGTGAGCGAAGGATCGCCCGATCCGGTCCTCCATGAAGCCTCGCGTCCCGCTATCGAGCGGCTGGCCGCCGGCCCGCGGGACGCCGACGTCGTAGCGTCCGGTCGGCATCGCGGAGCTCGCCTCCAGCTTCGGACGCCCCGACTCGTCGGCGACGATGTCGTCTTCTTCTTCCAGGACCCCTTCGTCGTCTTCCTCCTCCTCTTCTCCTTCATCGGACAGCTCGGTCGCGTCACTGCCAATCACCCGCTCCGCGACGTCGTCGGCTTGCCGCTCGAGCGGGTCGTCCGGCTGGCTGACGGCCACCTTGCGCAGGATGCCCGCCGGCACGCGTGAGAAGTCGACGTCGGCCGCCGGGTCGAGGCGCGTCTCGGGCGACGGGACGACGGCGGCGTGCATCGACGGGCTTCCCGCGTCCCGCTTCCGGCACGAGGTGCAGGCCGAGGGGCCTCCGTGCGTTCCGCAATCGCAGGTGCGCATCAACAGCGGGCGCGGAACGACGGGAGCGGACCAGGGCGAGAGGGCCGGCATCAGGGAGCCGCTACGCGCTCTCATCGCCCGATGCCCTGGTAGACGGCCCCGGCGATGCCGTTCCCGAGCGCGTCCGGCGCGTCGCCGGGCTCGCGCTCGACCGTTCCGCCGCGCACCGACGGCAAAGCGCCTCCCGAGGCGAGGTCGGCTCGCAGACCGCCGCCGGCCAGCAGCCTTCCGAGCTCTTCGGCGACCGCCCTCTCCACGGCCGGCGCCTCGCGCCGCTCGAGCTCCAGTCCGTCGCCCGTCTCGATGACCAGGCGCTCGATCACGACGTGGATCGACGGCTTGGTCACGACGCCGCCTCCACCGGCTCGATCCAGCGGAAGTCCGCCTCGTTCACCGGCTTCTCGAGCTTCCGGAACTCGGTCCGGGCCGCCTCCAGGACCAGCGGCATCGTGACCGTCGCGCCGGCGCGCGCCGCCAGGAACGCCGAGGCCAGCGCGATGTTGTGGATGTTCCCGCCGGTCAGGTTCCAGCGCGCCAGGCGGTCCCAGTCGAGCGGCCCGAGCGGCGTCTCGGGGGGGAACGCCTTCCTCCACATCTCCCGGCGCTCCTTGGTGCCGGGGAAGTTGAAGGTGACGATGAAGCGCAGGCGGCGCACGAAGGCGGAGTCGAGCGCGCCCTTCATGTTCGTCGCCAGGATGGCCAGGTTCTGGTAGGCCTCCATCCGCTGGAGCACGTAGTTGATCTCGATGTTGGCGTAGCGGTCGTGGCTGTCCTTCACCTCGCTGCGCTTCCCGAAGAGCGCGTCGGCCTCGTCGAAGAACAGGATCGCTCCGCCGTCCTCGGCGGCGTCGAAGAGGCGGCAGAGGTTCTTCTCGGTCTCGCCGATGTACTTGCTGACGACGGCCGAGAGGTCGATCCGGTAGAGGCTGAGCTCGAGGTGGTTCGCCAGGACCTCGGCCGCCATCGTCTTGCCGGTGCCGCTCTCGCCGGCGAAGAGGACCGAGATGCCGAGCCCGCGGTTCATCCGCTTCCGGAACCCCCAGGCGTCGTAGACGGTGGAGCGGTGGGCCGCCTGGTCGGCGATCTGCCGGAGGAGCCGCGACTCGTTCTCGGGCAGCACGATGTCGTCCCAGGTGGCGCGTGGCTCGAGCCGTTGCGCGAGCGCCGAGAGGCGCGGGCGGGTGGCGGCCAGAGAGGCGCCCCAGGCCTGTTCGGGCCCTCCCTCGGCGATCGAGCGGATCTCCGAGATCCCCAGGCTGAACTGCGCCGCCAAGCGCTCGGCGAGCCGGGCGATGCGCTCGGCGGCCTCCGGGACGACCGGACGTCCGAAGGCCTCTTCCCAGGCGTTCCGCTGCTCGGCTGCGGTGGGATGGGTGACGTCGAATGCGGCGGTCGGCCGGCCCACCGCCGGCCAGGTCTCACGGGCCGCCAGGAAGACGAGGCCGTCGAGGCGCGACACGAATCGGAGGAGCGGTGGCGCCGAGGACTCTGCCCGCTTGTCGACGTCGTGGGCGTCGAGGTAGAGCGCGATCGGAAGGAGGATCGCTTCGCGCTGCCAGAGGCGCGCGAGAGCTTCCAGGTCTGCGCTTCCGGCCGGAAGGGCCGAGGCGGGGAGGCGCAGCAGGTTCAGGCCGGCGTCCGCCGCGGCCTTGATGGCGAGCAGCCGCTTGCTGGAGGAGTCGGGTCCGGCGAGCTGGAGGATCGCGGCCGTGCCCGCCTCGCGCGCCTGCGCGACCTCTCGCGCCATCGCTTCGAGGAGAGCCTGGTGCGAGGGCGGAAGCGCAGCCTCCGTGGCGCCTGGCGCGCCGGAGGGTGCCGCGGGCGCCAGCAGCGGCGCCAGCCGGTCGTCGAGGTAGTTCAGCCCCTTGAGGTAGTTGACGATCCTCTCGTCGGCGCGAAGCGGGCTGGTGGTGAGCGGTTGTGCGCCCGGTTGGCTGATCTCGAGGAGCCTCCAGTAGCGCAGCGGCCGCTCCGGCGAGAGCGCGTCCCAGGACGGCTCCTCGAAGAGCGAGAGAGCCAGCGCGAAGGTGGGGAAGGGGCGCGCCGGGTCGTCCTGGGCGCGGGCGCAGAGCGCGGCCACGCGCGTGTCGAGCTCGACCGCTGCGCAGAGCAGGAGGATCTCCTCCTCGAAGCGCAGGAGGCCGAACCGCCGCGAGAGCAGCCGGAGCGCGGGCGGCGGATCCCCTTCCAGGGCGGCCTCTACCGCGGCCGCGGCGCTCGCCAGATCGGCATCGCTGACCCCCTGCCCCGACCGGCGCGAAGGCGCCGGGTTCAGCAACAGTCGGGCCGGCTCCGGCTCTCGCCGCCGGAAGAACCCGTGCGCTCTGGAGGCCGCGGGCGCCGGCCCCGGCGGAGTCGCCTGCACGAGAGAAGGTGTCGAGCTCTCGTGCGCCGCCTCGAGGTCCGCGGCGCGGCGGGCGAGCCTCAGGCGCAGCCATTCGAGCGCGGCCGCCAGGTAGTCGGCGTTGGTCTTCTGCCAGCCGGAGGCCTCCGAGGGAACCTGCGCAGAGCTCTCGACGCTCACGAGATCACCACCTGCTGGCCCGGGTCGAACTCCAGCGTCTCGGGAGGGCCTGGCTTCCGGATGAAGGGAAGGCTGTCGACTCCGTCGACGCGGAGGCGGGCCAGGTAGGTCCCGGCCGCGAGCCCCTTGACCTCGAACGCGAGCTCGGTCGGCTTCTTCGCATCGCCGGGGTTCGTGACGGTCTTGGGAGCGGCCTGCCGGTCGCCGAAGAGCAGCGTCGCCGTCTGGCCGTCGCGAAGCCGGGGCGTCGCGAAGACGGTCAGCGAGAGGTCGCCGGGCGCTCCGCTCAGCGTCGACAGCGTGATCACCGGCGCGAGCGCGAACGGCACGGCATTCGTCGTCCAGGCCGGGAGGCCGGGCCGGTTCACGACGATCGTCAGCGTGTAGAAGCCCGGAGCCCAGCGCGAGGCGGCGTCCGGGTCGGCCGGGGGCGCCTTGACGAGCGCGGTCAGCTTGCCCTCGGGCCCCGGGGTCAGGTCGAGCGCCACGGGCGCCGCCAGGAGGCGCCCTTCGGCGCGTGCCGAGAGCCCGGTTCCCGACAGACCGGTCCCGGACAGCAGGAGCGGCTCGCCGAGCCGCAGCGCGGGCTGCGGCGGCGGAGGCAGCGCGGAGACGACCGACGGGGCGGGGCCGGTCGCGGTGAGCACCCCCTGGTCGTCGGGCCCGCGCTTGAGGACGGGGGCGGCGACCGGCGATGCACGGTTGGCGGTGACCAGGACAACCGAAACCTGGTACGCAGCCGAGGTCCGGTAGGGCGTCTGGAACGTCGCCCAGAGCTTGGAGATCTCCTCGGTCGAGAGCGATTCGGGGACGATCCTCACCCGCTCGATCTGCTGGTGAGCGTCGCTCCCGGGAAGGGCGTCCTTGAGCTCCTGCGCGCCGAGGACGGGGTGGTCGTGGAGGATGCTCATGGCCCTGCCGAGCAGCCGGTGCGCGAGGTACTTGCTGTCCTGATCGGTGTGCCGCACGTACGGAGTGAGCAGGTAGTGAAGCGTCAGCGGCAGGGGCGGGTTGCCGGGAGCCGTGTTGCGCCAGGCGGCGTCGAGCGAGGTCTGGAAGAGGAAGAGGTTGAGCTGGAGCGCGTCGGTCATGGCCTTCGCCTCGTCCGGCGGACGAAACGTCACCAGCGTGCCCTGGAGATCCTGGTCGGCCGACGGGTCGTCCGTGGTCGAGACCGCCAGGCGCTTGTGGAGGAGCGCCTGCAGGGCGGCGGTGACCGCGGCGATCGCCTTGGAATCGCTCACCGGTCACGGCCTCCGCGCCGCGGCCCGGCGGGCGAGGTATTCGTCGAGGCCCATCGGCGGCGGCGCCGGCGCACGCCGCGGCGCCTCCGGGCGCGGTGCCGCCCGGACCTCGACGCGCCCGATCGTGACGTGGATGGTGGGGGAAGGCGGAGAGGGGGTCCGCTCGGCGGCGCGGGCAGCGGCGCCCTCGGCGACGGCCTCCGGGCGGCGCTGCTCCAGGGGCGCGACGGCCGGGGCGGGCGGCGGCTCACCGGCCTCGGCGCCGTCCGGGGCTGCGGGGCTCGCCGGGCGCACGAGGGGTGGAGCCGGGAGGTCGTCCTGAGCCTGCCGCGCCGCTCGGTGGAAGACCCAGGCTTCCTGGCGGCGTGCCGGCAGGGTGACCGGCACGCGCACGATCGACGCCTCCGCTGCCGGCGCGGTCTCGGCGGCTCGAGCGGAGGAGGGGCTGCGGAGGGAGGGCACCGGCGATGGAGAAGGGTCCGCACGCAGAGCGACCGGCTCGGTCGCCGTCGATTGCCGGCGGATGCTCCGTGCCGGGGGAGGCGTCTCCTCCGGATAGGCGACCGCTGCCAGGGGCCTGCGCGGAGGGACCCGGGACGCCCCGTCGTCGACCGAGCCGCGGTCCACGTCTTCACCGACCTCTCCCGCGAATTCGCGAGACGAGCCGAACGGCTCGAAGCGGGAGGGAACACGAGGCCGGACGGCGGCGGCCGGCGCGAGGCTCCGCTGCAGGAGACCGGTGAGGAAGTCCCTCACCCGGCCACCTGCTCGAGGTAGAGGCGCCGCCGCGCCGCGCTCATCGAGAGGATGTCCGCCTCGCTCCAGCCGTACGCCGAGGCGAGGGCGTGGACTTCACGCGCGGTCCGCTGCACCGCCGCGGCGAGCTCGGTCCAGAGGAACGCCGCGATGTCGAAGGGCGCTTCCCACCGGTGCGAGCAGGCTGGGCAGCGGAACTCGAGGCGCAGGTCCGCCTGCGGGTCGATGGCCGCCATCGCCTCCGAGACGGCGGCCAGCGTCTCGGGCGGCAATGCCTCGAACGGAACCGGCTCTTCACCGCGCCGCGCCGCCGCGACGCAGCGCGACAGGAGGTCGCGCCGCGCCTGGTCCAGTCCCTGCCGCTGGGCGCCCTCGGCCACCTCGAGGAGATCCGCGACGCTCGGGAGCCGGAACTCCACCGCGAATCCCGCCTCTTCGACCCGGTGGAGCGCCGCCCCGTCCGGCACCGCCGGCGGCCGGATCAGGAGGTCGTCGACGGGAAACGCCGACTCCAGCTCCGCCCCGCACTCCGGACACTCGGTGATCGAGCGCAGCACCGGGCCGAACGTCGCCGCCCTCAGCCCCAGCAGCGCGGCGTCGCGCCGGCCGACGGTGCTGCGCGCCAGCGTGTCCTCGTCGACACCGGGCAGCGCCGCGGCCAGCAGGGCCAGGCTGCGGCGGAGCGGGTTCTCCGAGCAACCCCGCTCCCAGACCTCGAAGAGCCGAGCTTGCGGCGGCGCGCGCATCGACCTAGGCAGGCTCGGTGAACGTCGGCTCGCTCGGCTCCTTCACCTCGTAGTCACGCTCCCATCCTTCGTTCTCCAGCTTGATGTGCTGGATGGCGACGGCATTGGCGTTGGCGTCGAGGTCCGGCAGCGCCTGGTACTCCGAGACCCAGCAGCGGAACACCTTGTAGGCGAGGGCCAGCTGGCCGGCCTCGTTGTAGACCTCGATGATCAGGTCCTTGCGGAAGTCCTTGAGCGAGACCTCGGACCCGAGGCCCGAACCGTAGTTCCAGACCTTGTTGGCCCACTGCTCGAACTCCACGTCGTGCGTGACGCCGCGCTCCAGCGACAGCGCCTCGTACTCGGTGCGTCCCGGGGACTTCCGGCTCGAGGACGGGTCGCCCCCCTCGCGGTGCTTCACCACCTCGGTCGTCCGCTTGAGCGAGCCCACCTTGCTCACGCCCGCCACGTATTTGCCGTCCCACTTCACCCGGAACTTGAAGTTCTTGTAGGGGTCGAAACGCTGGGCGTTGACGCTGAACTGAGCCATCGCGCTTTCTCCCTGCTCCGGCTACGCCTGGACCTGGCCGGCCATCTGCTGGATCTTCACGATCACGAACTCCGCCGGCTTGAGGGGCGCGAAGCCGACGACGATGTTGACGATCCCCTTGTCGATGTCGTTCTGGATCGTCGTCTCCTTGTCGCACTTCACGAAGTACGCCTCCTTGGGGGTCCGGCCCTGGAAGGCCCCCTGGCGGAAGAGGTCCTGCATGAAGGCGCCGACGTTCAGCCGGATCTGTGCCCAGAGCGGCTCGTCGTTCGGCTCGAAGACGACCCACTTCAGACCGCGATAGAGGCTCTCCTCGAGGAAGAGCGCGGTCCGGCGGACCGGGACGTACTTGTACTCGTCGGCGAGCAGGTCGGCTCCCGCCAACGTGCGCGATCCCCAGACCACGCTTCCGATGACGGGAAAGGTCCGCAGGCAGTTGACGCCCAGCTGGTTGAGCCTGCCGTTCTCCAGGTCGGACATCGTGACCGCGAGCCCCTGGATGGCGGTGATCGCGGCGTCCATCCCCGCGGGCGCCTTCCAGACCCCGCGCGAGACGTCGGTGCGGGCGAAGATGCCGGCGACCGCGCCGCACGACACGACCGTCTTCGCCGGGCCGCCGGCCGCCGGATCGACCTGGAGCAGCCGCGGGAAGAACAGCGCGGCGTTACGGCTGGCCGGCGCCGTCACCAGCGGCGTCGCGGCTCCGGTGGCCGCGGAGTCGACGCTCGTCCAACCGGCGGGAGGGTCGACCAGCAGCATCGCCCGCTTCTCCTGGCAGAGGACGGCGGCCTCCTTCCAGGTATCGGGCTGGATGTCGGCGTCGGCCTTGGGCGGCGGAAGGCAGAGGATGTTGAAGAGCTGGGTGTCCAGCTGGAGGAGGGCGTAGATGCCGCTCTTGGCGGCCCGCGTCCCCTTGATCTCGGTGTCGGTCACGTCGGTGCCGTCCGCTCCGTCCTTGAGCTCGGAGTAGTGGCTCCCGGCAGTTCCCTTGTCGAAGGGGTCTTCGCCGGCGTTCGCGACCGCGTCGTGCGCGTCGGGCAACGCGGCCGGCACCAGCGCCGGAACGGCGACGAAGGATGAGGACGAGAGCGCCCGGTCGAGCCTGCGGGTGGAGTCGGCGTCGATGGACGCGATGAACTTCTCCTCGGCGCCGGTGGCCTTGTTGCGGATCCAGACGACGTAGAGCTTCGGATCCGAGGCGACCAGCTCGACGCGGAAGCGGAGGTCGCTTCCCCATTTCCCGGGACTCTTGGCCTCCAGCTTGACCTTGTCGCCCTTGCTGGCCCCGGCGGCGGCCTTGGCGTCCTTGTGGACCCTCACGATGATCGCCTGGCTGCCGCCGTTCAGATAGAAGTCGCGGACGGCGTAGCTCATCGGGCTGTCGGAGGAGAGCCCTCCGAACCGCCGCTCGAAGTCGGCGAAGCTGGTGATGAAGATCGGCTTGTCGGCATCTCCCTTCGGCGCCCGTCCGACGAAGGCGGTCACCGACGTCGAGACTGCGGTGATGGTGCGGACGCCGCTCGGTATCTCTTCGATGTAGACCCCGGGATAGGTCGGGGAGACAGGCATGGACGCTCCCTCCTGCGGGGGGAGACGAATCTGGAGCCTCCTTTTCGCCCCTGCCGCGAGCCCCTGCCAAAAAAAAAATGAGCGACCCTTGATTTCCGCGACTACAGGCGTAATACTACATGTGTAGTGAACGGAGGTCCTGAGGTGCCATGAGCGAGACCCACCAGCTCACCGAATTGCAGATCGCCGTGATGCGTGTCCTGTGGGACCGGGGGGAAGCCTCGGTGGCGGATATCTGGGAGGCGCTCCTGCCGGAGCGCGGCCTGGCCCAGACCACGGTCGCCACCCTGCTCAGCCGGCTCGAGAAGCGCGGCGTGGTGGCGCACGACACACGCTCCCGGCAGTACTTCTACCGGGCGACGATCAGCGAGTCGGACGTCCGCAAGGACATGGTCCGCGAGCTGACCGACCGGCTCTTCGACGGCGACGTCGCCGCCCTGATGAGCCACCTGCTGAGCGCCCGCGAGGTGAGCGCCGGAGACCTCGCCCGCATGAGAAAGCTCGTGGAAGCGCACGAGACCGGAGGGAAGGTGAACCATGGCAACTGATCTCCTCCTCGGCTGGCTCCTCACCTACGCGCTCCACAGCACCCTGCTGCTGGGCGCGGCCTGGCTGCTCACGCGCTTCCTGGTGCGATCGCACGCCGCCCGCGAGGTGATCTGGAAGACCGCTCTCATCGGCGGCCTCGTCTCCGCCTCGCTCCAGACGTTCTCCGGCATGGAGCCGCTGGGCGGGCGGCTGGCGCTGCGTTCGGCGGGCAAGGCGGCGCCGGCGCAGGACGCTCCTCGCGAGAAGTCGACGAAGCATCGCGCCGCCGCGGCGCCCACGGTCGCCGAGGCCGAGGCGCCGACGTCCACGCGCGCGTCTGCGCCGGCCGCGCCGGGCTTCAGGCTTCCGTCCATCGCGCCGTCGGACGCGGCGCTGGCGCTCTGGGCCGGCCTGGCCGCGATCCTGGCGCTGCACTTCCTCCTCGCGCAGCTCCTGCTGATCGTGCGGGTGGGCCGCCGCGCGCTGGTGCGCGACGCCCAGATGCTGGAGATCGTGGACATCCTGCGCGAGGAGGCCGGCCTGGCGCGCCCGGTGCGCCTCACCCGCGCCGAGGGGCTGCCCAGCCCGGTCGCGCTCGGGCTCTCGGAGATCTGCATCCCCGACGCCGCGCTCACCCAGCTCGACCGCGGCCAGCAGGAGAGCATGCTGGCGCACGAGCTCGCCCACCTGGCGCGGCGCGACCCGGCCTGGCTCGTCTTCGCCTGCCTCCTGGAGCGGGTCCTCTTCTTCCAGCCGCTGAACGGGCTGGCGCGGCGGCGCATCCAGGAGTCGGCCGAGTACCTCTGCGACGACTGGGCGGTGCGGCGCTCCGGGTCCGGCATCACGCTGGCGCAGTGCCTGGTGAAGGTCGCCGAGTGGATCGACGCCATGCCCGAGGCGGTGCCGGTCTCCGGCATGGCCGAGCTGAAGTCGCACTTCGTCGCCCGCATCCAACGCCTGGTCGAGAACGGCGCCCTGTCGGCGTCGCCGGCGCGTCGCTGGATGCTGCCGGCCGCGGCGTCGGCGGTGGCAGTCCTGGCCCTGGTGGCTCCACGGGTCACCGGTGCGCTGGCCGAGCCGACCGAGCCGGCCACGCTTCAGGCCTCGGAGCAGACCGGAGACAAGGGCGACCGCGTCGAGAAGGGCGACGGCTCGGTGGTCGCCGCGCTGATCGGGGCGCTGAAGGACAGCGAGCCCGAGGTGCGGCGCGCCGCGGCGCAGTCCCTGGCGAACCACCACGATCCGTCCGCGGTGCCGGGTCTCCTGGCGGCTCTGGGCGACGAGGACGTGGAGGTGCGGCGCGCGGTGGTGCACGCGCTGTCCGAGCTGCGCGACCCGCGGGTCGTGGAGGGGCTGATCCGCGCCCTGAAGGACGGCGACGCCGAGGTGCGCACCCACGCGGCCGAAGGCCTGGCCGAATCGCGGGACGGCCGGGTGGGCGCGGCGCTGGCCGGCGCGATCGGGGACGTCTCCGCCGACGTGCGGCGGGCGGTGATCCGCGGCCTGGCCCAGCGGCGCGGACCGCATCCGGTGGAGCCGATGCTGGCCGCGCTCAAGGACTCCGACGCCGACGTGCGGCAGGCGGCGGCGCAGGCTCTCGGCGAGATGGAGGACAAGCGGGCGGTGGCGCCGTTGATGGGCCTCATGTCCGATGCCCACCCCGACGTCCGCCAGGCGACGGCGCAGGCGCTGGGAGCGCTCCACGACCAGCAGGCGGCCTCGGCGCTGGCCGCCGCGCTGAAGGACCAGAACGCCGACGTGCGGCAGGCCGCCGCCCAGGCGCTGGGGCAGCTGGAGCTGCGCAGCGCGCCCGGCGCGCTGGTCGAGGCGCTGAAGGACGGCAAGGCCGACGTGCGCCAGGCCTCGGCGCAGGCGCTGGGGCAGATCGGCGACGCCCGCTCGGTGCCGGGCCTCAAGGCCCTCCTGGCCGACTCCGACGAGGACGTCCGTGAGGCGGCGGTCGAGGCGCTGGGGCAGGTGCGCGACGGCGCGGCCATCGAGGCGCTCGCCGATGCTTTGAAGTCCAAGGATCCGGTCGTCCGCCGCCACGCCGCCGAGGCGCTCGGCGAGCGGAACTAGGAAAGGTACGTCCATGAGCTCCCGCGCGCTCCTCGTCGTCTCCCTCGCCACGCTTCTCTCGGGCCCCGCAGCGGCGGCGCCGGCGAGCGGGCCCGACGCCGCCCGGCTGGGCCGCTTCCTCGACGTCCTCGGCGCGGCCGACCCGATGGTCTGCGACATGGCCGTCGACCAGCTCGGCAACGGCTGGAGCTGGCACGGGCGGCGCCAGCTCCTGAGCGCGCCCGGCGGACGCTCCGGCGCTCCCTACTCCCACGAGGAGTTCTCGCGGGTGACCGACCCCAAGGCGGTACAGCTCCTGGCCGAGCGCCTGGCCGACGCCAATCCCTGCGTGCGCCGGGCGGCGGCCCGCGTGCTGGCCATGTCACACAGCGACCTGGCGGCTCGCGCGCTGCGCGGCAAGCTGCGCGACCCGCTGCCGCGGGTGCGCGAGGCGGCCGCGCTCGGCGTCGGCCAGCGGGAGGACCACGAGGCCTACGACGAGCTGCTGGCGGGCTTCCACGATCCCGACGCGGCGGCGCGGCGGATGTTCGTCTACGCGATGGGCGAGCTGGAGGACCACCGCTCGCTGGCCTCGGTCAGCGCGCTCCTCGAGGACGGCGACGCCGGCGTGCGCGGCGCCGCGGTCTGGGCGGTCGGCCAGCTCAAGGACGCGCGCTCGGTGCCGCCAGTGGTCAAGCGGCTGAAGGACCCCGACGCCGGCGTGCGCGAGGTGGCCGCCGAGGCGCTGGGGCAGATCCAGAGCCAGGCGGCCACCGCCGCCCTGATCGAGGCGTTGGCGGACAAGGAGATCCCCGTGCGGCGGGCGGTGGTGCAGGCGCTTGGCAACCTGCAGGACCCGAAGGCGGGCCCGGCGCTGGCCGGACAGCTCGAGTCCGAGGACGACGACCTCCGCCAGGAGGCCGCCCAGGCGCTCGGCGAGGTCAAGGACACGCGGGCGGTGCCGAAGCTGGTCGCCCGGCTGGAGGACCGCGTGCCCGAGGTGCGGGCCGCGGCCGCCCAGGCGCTGGGGGAGCTGCAGGACCCGAAGGCCGCTCCGGGGCTGGCCAAGGCGCTGGCCGACCGCGACCCCGAGGTGCGCAAGGCATCGGTGCACGCGCTCGGCGAGCTGCACGCCGCCGGCAAGGCGCCGGCGGCGCTGATCGCCGCGCTCGGGGACGTCGACGCCGAGGTGCGCGCCGGGGCGGCCCACGCGCTCGGCGAGTTCAAGGACCCGGCGGCGGCACCGGCGCTGGGCAAGGCGCTCAAGGACGGCGTGGCCGAGGTCCGCCGGGCCGCGGTGCAGGCGCTCAGCGAGATCGAGGACCGCTCGGTGACGCCCTACCTCATGGCCGCGCTCAAGGACTCCGACGCCGAGGTGCGCAAGCAGGCGGCCGAGGCGCTCGGCGAGCAGCGCTAGCAGAAGAGAGGCCGGGGCCGCCTCCGGTCGCCGAATCGAAAAGGAGCGAGATTCACGGGGCTTAGGTGAGCAGCGATTGCGGGGTCATCCCTCGCGGCCTTCGGCGACTCCCGGCCACGGAGAGTCTAGTCAAATCTGGTTTGACCAGCAACGATCCGGCGGGTCGGAGCATCCGGGATGCCCACCGACCGGGCGAGCCGAGAGACCTGCAGCGCACGGGCGCGGACCACGCGCTTCAGGTCGCGGAACGGGGTCGGCCGTCGGCCGAGGGCCTGGAGGATGGCGCGCACCGGCCGCTGGCGCGAGTTCCGGCAGAAGGCGGTCTCGGTGCCGGCGGTGGTCCCCAGGGCGAAGTACTTGCTGGCAGCCGTCCCTCCGAGGCAGTGGCTGAAGTAGGCGCATTCCCGGCGACAGGCATTGAGCCCTTCGACGTAGTCCACGACGTAGCGGGTCTCTCTCCATCGTTCCGCGATGGTCAGCAGAGAATCCTGGAGGACGTTGCCTGCCACGAGCTCCGGCAGGTTGACGAACTCCGGGGCCAGGAGCGAGACCGTGCCGTCGAAGGCCACGGTCGGATACATGTTGACGGTGATCTCGCGGCCGCTCGGGTTGTACAGGGAGGGGTCTTCCATCCAGCGGAGGATCTCGGAGAGCTCCCGGACCTCGATGCGTGGATCGCGACGCCAGGCCTCGAGCAGCTCAGCCCAGAAGCGGACCACACGTTCGTCCTGGTCCGGCACGCTCCTTGGTGTCACCGGCTGAGGCTCCTCGACCAGGACACCGACCCCGCGGCATCCGGTCTGGCAGAAGAATTCGTACAGCTCCGCCGCCCGGTCGAGAGACTCGTCTCCGATCACGGCCAGGATCGCGAACGACAATCCGTTCCGCCTGAGCGCCGCCATTCCGGCGAGCACGGGGGCAAAGCTGGCGCGGCCGGCGCGGTCGCGGCGCTCCCGGTTCGCCCATTCGGGGCCGTCCAGGCTGACGCCGACCCGGATGGCGCGCTCGCGGAAGAGCGCGCACCAGCGATCGTCGATCAGCGTGCCGTTGGTCTGCACGTGGTGCTCGACGAGGCCCTCCCGCTCCAGCAGTCGGAACGGTTCGGCCAGGATGGTGAAGCGTTCGAGGCCACCGGCCAGCGGCTCGCCCGCGTGCCAGAGGACCTCCACGCGGGAGCGGAGTTCCGCGACGCTGCGCGCCACGGCCTGGGCCACACCGGGCTCCATCCGTCGGTTGACGGCGCGCTCCGGCAGATAGCAGTACGCGCAGTCGAGGTTGCAAACGGTGGTCGGCTGCAGGACCACCGAGGCGATGCGGAACTGGAGCCTCACGGCCTGTCGGCCGTTCGGTCTAGGTGAAGTCCCGGAGGAAGGCCTTTCCGGCGCTCAGACCGCCGCTCCCACCCTTGACGCCGCTACCCGTTTGCAGGTCCTTCAGTCCCTTCCTGGGAGTCTTCTTCGCGGAGGCCGCTTTGGCGGTCGACGTCTTGGCGGACTCTTTCTTGACGGGCTTCTTCGTGGCCATCGCGTCCTCCTGAGCCGATCGAATCCGGAGCTTGCCAGCAGTCTATTCGGTTGGAAGGGGCGGCGGCTAGTTGGACGCCTCCGTCACGGCCGGCTCCCTGGCCGGCCCGCCCCTGATCGCCGCCGCGGCATCGTTCCAGCCCTGGCTCTCGGCCAGCTCGGCGGCGACGCGAAGGAGCTCCGCGGGGGCCTCGACCGGACGGCCGCCGGCGGCCATCAGCGCCAGCCGCCGCGCGCGAGCGACGTCGCGGACGGACTCCGGAAGGCGCCCTAGCTCGGCGGGCGTCAGCTTCTCGGCTTCCTGCCCGATCGCCGCGAGCTCGGCGCTGGTCGTCGCGAGGCGCGCCCGGCCCTCGAGCGCGAGGACGTGCCAGGTGACATAGAAGCTCGCGAGGTCACCGCTCGCGAAGGCGGCGGCGTCCACGGCCTGACCGCCGCGCAGAAGAGCGAGCCGGTTCTTGGCGATGCGATCGCGCGCGTCGCCGTCCGGCAGCGCCTCCGCCTTCTCCAGGAGGTGCGCCGCCGCCGCGACGTCCTCTTCGGTCGGCGGCGGAGCCAGCAGCTCTCCGGCCAGCTCGGCCAGCGCCTGGCGGCGGCTCTTGGGGAGCGGCGTCCTCGGCAGCGTCCTGTAGAAGGCGATGGCGCGGTCGAGCGCCGCCTCGGCGGCGTCGTCCTCTCCCTTGAGGAGCGCCTGTCTCCCCGCCTGGTAGTCGTTCGAGGCGGTCTTCAGCTTCTCGATGAAGGCGTTGATCTCCTCCACCAACCCCTTGTCGGCGGTGCTCAGCCCGGTCAGGACGCTGTCCCCTCCTTCCAGGTCGCCCCCGCGGTAGAGCGCCAGCCCGAAGCGAGCGCGGTCGTCATTCGAGCGCGCGCCGGACTTCCCGTACTGCTCCCAGAGCTTCCAGGCGGCCTCGCCGTCCCCCTTCTGGGCGCGCTCGCAAGCGGCGAGCAGCGTCCTGTTCGTCTGCGCCGATCGGTAGGCCGCCCAGCCGGTGCCGGCGGCGGCGAGCGCTCCCAGGATGAAGAGCGCCCGCGCCCAGACCGGGAAGGCGGGGAGCGGCTTGGCCGCGCGCGGCTCGATCGGCGCCCCTTCGGCGACGCCGCGCGGAGCCGGCTGCCAGGAGAGGGGCACGATCCCCTTCCGGCCCATGTGCAGCGTGAGCGCGTAGTCGACGATGCGCGGCGCGAGCACCAGGAGCGCCGCCACGGTCCAGGCGGCGCCGGCGTCCGAAGCCGACTTCGGGGCTTCGGCCAGGAGGAGGAAGACCGCCATGCAGAGGAGAACGATCGAACCGACGAACTCCAGCGTTCCGAAGAAGTGGTGGCGCAGGTAGAGGTCGCCCAGGCCCGGCACCAGGAAGGAGAGCCAGGCGGCCTTTCTCGGGCTGCGGAACGGGATGCGGCAGGCACCGTTGGGGCAGGTGACGACGCTGCCCACCTGGCCCGGCACCACGCGCAGGCAGGCGGGGCAGAGGTGCTCCAGGCCGCGCCCCGGCGCCTTGGGGGCGTCGAGCCGCGGCGCGGGCATTGCGCTGGCGAGCCTCTTGGCGTCCTTCCGGGGGATGCCGATGAAGATCAGCGTCTTCCGGTCGAGCGTCTCCACGCTGTAGCGCGAGCCGAGGAAGCCGCCGCTCTTGACGCGGCGGATCTCCGAGTAGCGGATCTGGTTCTTCAGGTCCTTCGGCCGGTTCTTGGAATCGACGAAGAGGACCAGCAGCCGGCGGTCGGTGGCGACCAGCGCCACCTGGTTGGAGAGCTGCGCCACGAGCATCCCCGACGCCATGAACTCGCCGGGCGAGTACTGCATCGCGCGGGCCGCGAAGAGGATCCGCTCCTCGGGCTCGAGCGCGCGCCGGAGTACGGGGCGAACGCCGGCCAGCAGCTTGGCGCGCCGCTTCGCCGATCGCTTCTCGGAGAAGCCTTCGGTCGCCGGGAAGACGGACGCGACCTCCAGGGGCAGGTCCGCACCCGCCATCCGCGTCCAGTCCGAACGCAGGTCTACACCCGTTCCGTTCGCATTCATGTTGATCTCCTTGTGAGCGGCCGGAACCTTATAGCGTTTCCTGTGCGGCTCGCAAGGAGCGTCAGCCGGGGAGCGCGGGCAGCGTCTCGGAGATCTCGTTCTCCGCCGCCAGCGAGGCGCCGCTCTGCTGGATGAGCTTGGCGACCAGGCCGGTCCAGCCGGTCTGGTGGTTGGCACCGATGCCGGCGCCGTTGTCGCCGTGGAAGTACTCGTGGAAGAGCAGGTGGTCGCGCCAGTGCGCGTCGTTCTGGAACGGCTCCATGCCGCCGAAGCAGGGGCGCCGGCCGTCGTCGTCGCGCAGGAAGATCTTGATCAGGCGCCGCGACAGCTCGGCGGCCACCTCGGCGAGCGGCAGCATCTCGCCGGAGCCCCGGGGGCATTCCACCAGGTACGAGGGCCCGAGGTAGTAGCCGAACTTCTGCAGGGATTCGATGATCAGGAAGTTCACCGGGAACCAGATCGGGCCGCGCCAGTTGGAGTTGCCCCCGAAGAGCCCGGTGGAGGACTCGGCCGGCTCGTAGTCGACGCGGTACTCGCGGCCGCCGATGTGGAGGACGTACGGCTTCTTCTCGTGCACCTTGGAGAGCGCGCGGATGCCGTGCGGCGCCAGGAACTCCGACTCGTCGAGCAGGTAGCCCAGCACGCGGCGCAGCCGGTCGCGGCTCACCAGCGACAGGAAGCGCTGGACCCTCCCGGCATCGCCGGTGCGGGTCTCGACGTGGGCGCGCAGCTCGGGGCGGTTCTCCAGGAACCACTGCATGCGCCGCTTGAAGCCGGGCAGCCGGTCGATGATCTCGGAGTTCAGCGTCTCGACCGCGAAGAGCGGGATGAGCCCCACCATCGAGCGGATCTTCAGCGGCATCGGCTTGATGCCCGGGACGTGGAGGACGTCATAGAAGAAGCCGTCCTCGGCGTTCCAGAGCTCGATCCCCTCGCCGGCGATGTTGTTCATCGCCCTGCAGATGTAGACGAAGTGCTCGAAGAACTTGGAGGCCAGGTCCTCGTAGGTCGGGTTCTCGGAG
>Ga0068859_100000048_pt1 | contig 138664 bp, 105 predicted proteins | sample KBSSwiS22_FD_66585 | JGI IMG/M metagenome (GOLD analysis project Ga0068859, IMG submission 66585) | Switchgrass rhizosphere microbial communities from Kellogg Biological Station, Michigan, USA - KBS Switchgrass S2-2 | ecosystem: Host-associated > Plants > Roots > Rhizosphere > Soil ...
CCGGGGGGCCTCCTGGGCTCGGCCCCCCAGACCCCCCCGGGCCGTGTGAATCACTTTTTTCGGGGCTCCTCGCGCACCACAGGCGCTTCCGGTTCCCGTCTCGCTGCTGCCTCGCCCCGGCCCCACTCAACCTCGTGGATCGCGATTGCCGGGAGTCCGTCGAGCAGCTCGGCGGACTCCCACAGCTTTCTGAAGCTGGCCAGCGCGAGGCGGTCGGCCTCGCTGTCTTCCGGGAACGGCTTGCCCTGGTGCTTGTGGAGGCGGAACAGCAGCGTGCGCTCCCCTTTGGCGGTGCCGAGGTAGCGCACCTCGCGCTTTTCGGGGTCGTCGACGAGGTACTCGAGCGGATTCCGCCCCAGCGCCCGCGCGGTGCCGTAGACGGTGAGCGCCGGGTAGTAGGCGACCAGATAGCGCAGCTTCAGGCGGCGCATCTCGGCCAGCGCCGCGGCGGGCGAGGTCTCCAGGAGGATCGACAGCTTCGCTTCGAAACCGGGGTGGAACGAGCCGAAGTTGTTGACCGCCACGGCGCGCCCCGACTCCCTCAGGATCGCGTGCCCCTGGTCCCAGGAGGCGAGGACGCCCCACTGCGGCACCGTTCCCGGGTCCGGCGTGGCCGCGCGCAGGCCGGCCGCCGCCGCCGAGGCCGGCGAGAGCGAGGGATCCGACTGGTGCCGCAGCGTCGTCTTCGCGAAGGCGGTTAGGTAAGGCGCGCCGAAGAGGAGACCGAACGCGAAGGCCGCGGAGGTCCAGCGCGCGCGGCTTCCCGCCAGCGCCCCCCAGGCGGCGCCTCCGGCGGCGGCCGCCAGCGCTGCGGCGGGCGCCAGGTAACGCTGCTGGCGGATCGCGAACAGGGTGAAGAGGGTGAACGGCACGACCAGCGGCAGGAGGCGGCTCGAGACGCTCGTCACCGGCCGCAGCGCCAGCGCCACGGCGCAGGCCGCAGCCAGGAGACCCGGCAGCGCGCCGTAGAGCGCCGGCAGGTTGGAGGTGAGCGGCTGGAACTCGTCGATGCTGGCCAGCCAGGGGTCACCGCCGAAGAAGCCGAGGCCACGCAGCACGCCGCGCCAGGCGGCCGCCGGCTGCGCCAGCCCGCCTCCGGCGCTCACCAGCAGGACGACGACCGCCAGGACCCTGGGCGCTCGCTCGCGCGGACCCAGCAGCAGCGCGGCCAGACCGAACGCCGCCGCGGCGATCGCCAGCAGCAGCGCGTAGACCGGACCCAGCCGCCAGGGGTCGTCGGCGATGGGCTTCAGCCGCGCCGACGCCAGGAACGGCAGCGCCTCGGCCGCCACCGCGAAGCCGGCTCCGAAGAGAAGGGCGGCCCGCCCCATCTCGCGCCGCGTGCCGGCACCGAGGACGGCTCCGGCAGCCGCGAAACCCGCCGCCACCACGAGGCCGGCGAAGAAGCCGAGCGCCAGCAGCAACGCCGCCGCCCAGAGGACGGCGTGCGCCAGGAGCGCCTTCCCCGAGCTTCCATTCGCCGACAACCGCCGCGCCAACGCTACCAGGAGCAGCGCTCCCAGCAGCTCGGTCACGTTGTGGTCGATCTCGCCGAACGCCCCGCGGCGCGCCAGGTAGGGCATCGCGGCGAAGAGCCACGCCGCCAGCGCTCCCCCACGTTCGCCGGAGACGCTCCGGGCCAGCGCCGCCGCAACCAGTAACGCCGCCAGCAGCTCGAGCACGGGAAACGCGGCGGCGACGTGCATTCCCCTCGAGGGCGACCCGGCGCTCGAACCGCCCAGGCGGGCCAGCAGCGCCAGACAGGCGTCGTGCAGGGGAGGCCAGACCGCTCGCCCTCCTTCGGGGAAGCTCTCGAACGCGTCGAACGCCGGCGGCAGCAGGCGCCCCTCAGCTACGGTCCTCTCGACGCGGTGCGCGTGAAACGCCGCGTCCGGGTCCTGGAAGTGCCCCTCGGGCGTGGAGGTCACGGTCGCCAGCGGGTGCAGCGACGTCAGCAGGAGGAGCAGCAGCGCGCCGGCGACGTGCGCGGCATAGGGGAGCGGCGGCCGTGGCGCGGCGATCACGGCGCTCGCTGTCTCCGCCGGCCTGGCGACGCCGCGCTTTCTCTTCGCCATGGAGGATCGAGGCTAGCAGCCCGTGCGAAACTCGGTGCCCGCCCATGCGCAAGGCCAAAGCGAAAACCGCCGCGCCCAGCGCCGCGGTCGTGCCGGTCTCGGTTCCGATCTCCTCGCGCTGGAGGGGCCTCGCCATCGGCGTCGCCGGCGCCGCCGTGCTCGCCGGCGCCCTCCTGCGCGTGCGCGGACTCTTCACCGAGCTCTGGCTGGACGAGGTCTGGTCGCTCACCGCCGTGCGGCGCCTCTCCTCCCCCTCCCAGCTGCTGACCCGCTACCTCCAGGAGAACAACCACCTGCTGAACTCGCTGGTGCTCTGGCTGCTCCGTTCCAGCGACTCCGCGCCGCTGCTGAGGTTCCACTCGCTGCTGGCCGGGCTGGCCGCCGTCGGGCTCGCCTACCTGGTCGGGCGCCGCCGGGACGAGCTGACCGGCCTCACCACCGCGTCGCTCTTCGCGCTCTCCTATCCGCTGGTCCACTACTCGAGCGAGGCGCGCGGCTACGCGCTGGCCATCCTCTTCGCGCTGGGCGCCTACCTGAGCCTCTGGCGCTACGACCGGGACGCCTCGCCGCGCGCGGCGCTCGCCTTCGGGCTCTGCGCCGCGCTCGGCTTCCTCTCGCAGCCGATCACCGTGCACCTCTGGGCCGGGTCGCTGGCCTACACCGCGGTGCGGATGCTCTCGCTCCCGGCGCGGGATCGCTGGCGCTGGGCGGCGCGCCTGCAGCTCGGCCCGGCCTGCTTCTTCGCGCTCTACTACTTCGGCTTCGTGACCCGCCTGCAGGGAGACGCCAACACGATGTCGGCGGCGGCGACGACCAGCCTCACCGCCGCGGCGCTGCTCGGCGTCCCGATGCGCGAGCCGTGGGCCACCGCGGCGCTCCTGGCGGCGCTGCCGCTCCTGGCCGCGGCGCTGCTGCGGATGCGGCGGGCCGGCGAGACGCTCTGGGTCTTCCTGGCGGTCGTCACCGTGCTCTCGCCGCTGGCGGTGGTGATCGTCATGAAGTACCCGTACCTCATGGTGCGGCACCTGCTCCTCTCGATCGTCTTCGGCCTGGTGCTCCTGGGGCGGCTGCTGGCCGACGCGCTGCGCGCCGGCGCCGCGGCGCGGGCCGCCGGCCTGGCGCTCTTGGCGCTCTTCGCCGCCGGCAACGTCCGCGCGACGCTGGAGTTCCTGCGGGAGGGGCGCGGGCACTACCGGCAGGCGGTGCAGCGGATCGCCGACGAGTCGGCCGCGCGGGTGGTGCTGGTGGGCGGCGATCACGACTTCCGCGACGGCCTCATGGTCCGCTACTACGCCCGGCTCCTCCGGTCGGGCGCCCGCGTGCAGTACGTGCCGCTCGAGCAGTGGCCCCCCGGCGGGCCGGAGTGGGTGATCGTGCACAGCCTGGAGCCCGACACCGCCCCGCTCCCCAGCGTGACGCCGGCGGAAATCCCCTACAAGCTGCACGCCACCTACCGCCATGCCGGGCTCTCCGGCATCACCTGGTTCCTCTACAAGCGCGGGTAGAATCGCGCCTCCAAACGCTGTAAAACGAAGGGGCGACGCGATGCCTAGAACCGTCCTCGGCGGACTCATCCAGGCCCACAACCCGATCGGGGACGAGAGCGTCCCGGTCTCCCAGATCCAGGAGGCGGCGCTCGAGCATCACCTCGGCTTCATTCACGAGGCCGGCAAGCGCGGCGTGCAGATCCTGGGGCTGCAGGAGATCTTCAATGGTCCCTATTTCTGCCCCGGCCAGGACAAGCGCTGGTACGACGCCGCCGAGCCGGTGCCCGGGCCGACCTGCGAGCGCTTGGCGAAGATCGCCGCCCAGTACCAGATGGCGATGGTGATCCCGGTCTACGAGCGCGATGCCCCCGGGATCTACTACAACACCGCCGCGGTCTACGACGCCGACGGCTCCTACCTCGGCAAGTACCGCAAGAACCACATCCCGCACACCTCGGGTTTCTGGGAGAAGTACTTCTTCAAGCCCGGCAACCTCGGCTACCCGGTCTTCCAGACGCGCTACGCCAAGGTGGGCGTCTACATCTGCTACGACCGCCACTTCCCCGAGGGGGCGCGGGCGCTCGGCCTCAACGGGGCCGAGATCGTGTTCAACCCCTCGGCCACCGTGGCCGGCCTCTCGCAGTACCTCTGGAAGCTGGAGCAGCCGGCGCACGCGGTGGCCAACGGCTATTTCGTCGCCGCCAGCAACCGCGTCGGCGTCGAGGCGCCCTGGAACCTCGGGAAGTTCTACGGCACGTCGTACTTCGTGGACCCGCGCGGCAACTTCCTCTCGGTCGGCTCCGAGGACAAGGACGAGCTGGTGGTGGCCGAGATGGACCTCGACATGATCGAGGACGTGCGGCGCACCTGGCAGTTCTTCCGCGACCGCCGCCCCGAGACCTACGACGCGCTGGTGGCCCTGTGAGCGCCATCCTCATCAAAGGCGGCCGGGTGGTCACCGCGGTCGACGACTACGTCGGCGACGTCCTGGTCGAGGGAGGCACGATCGCCGCCGTCGGCACCTCCTTGTCGCATCCCAGCGCCGAGGTGATCGACGCCCGCGGCAAGCTGGTGATCCCCGGCGGCATCGACGTCCACACCCACATGGAGCTGCCGTTCGGGGGCACCACGGCTTCCGACGACTTCGAGACCGGCACCATCGCCGCCGCGCACGGCGGCACCACCTCGATCATCGACTTCGCCCTCCAGTACAAGGGGCAGACGCTGCACGAGGGGTGGGAAGCCTGGATGAAGAAGGCCGAGGGGAAGGCCGCCATCGACTACGGCTTTCACCTCATCGTCACCGACCTCCCCGACTCATGCGAGAAGGAGATGGACTCCATGGTCCGCGAGGGCGTGACGAGCTTCAAGCTCTTCATGGCCTACCGCAACGTCCTGATGCTGGACGACGGCGCCATCTTCCGGGCCATGACCCGCACCGGCCAGAACGGCGGCACCATCTGCATGCACGCCGAGAACGGCGACGTCATCGACGTGCTGGTGCGCCGTGCGATCGCCGAGGGGCGCACCGCCCCGAAGTACCACGCCCTCACCCGCCCGCCGCGGGCCGAGGCCGAGGCCACCTACCGCGCCATCTGTCTGGCCGAGATGGCCGAGGTGCCGGTCTACATCGTCCACCTGACCGCCGCCGAGGCGCTCGAGAAGGTCACCGAGGCGCGTGACCGCGGCCTCCCCGCCCACGCCGAGACCTGCCCGCAGTACCTCTTCCTCTCCTACGAGAACTACGAGGAGCCCGGCTTCGAGGGCGCCAAATACGTGATGTCGCCGCCGCTGCGCGCCAAGGGCAACGAGGAGAAGCTCTGGCGCGGCCTGGCCGGGAACGACCTCCAGTGCGTCTCCACCGACCACTGCCCGTTCTGCATGAAGGGGCAGAAGGAGCTCGGCAAGGACGACTTCTCCAAGATCCCCAACGGCGCGCCCGGAGTCGAGACCCGGATGTCGCTGATGTTCGACGGCGGCGTGGTGAAGGGGCGCCTCTCGCTGAACCGCTGGGTGGAGGTGACCTCCACCGCGCCCGCCAAGATCTTCGGCCTCTTCCCCCGGAAGGGAACGATCGCGCCGGGCAGCGACGCCGACATCGTGGTCTTCGACCCCCAGCGGAAGATCACCCTCAACGCCGCCACGCTCCACCAGCGCGTCGACTACACGCCCTACGAGGGGCGCGAGGTGCAGGGCGCGACCGACGTGGTGCTCTCCCGCGGGAAGGTCATCGTCAAGAACGGCCAGTTCCTGGGCAGGGCGGGCTCGGGGTCGTTCCTGAAGCGCAAGCCGCGCTAGGCGGGACGGAGGACCTGGCCCGGACGTGCCCGGGCCAGGTCCGGCAAACGAAACGTCAGCAGACCGGGTCGCCGAAGACTCGGCGGAGGCGATCTCCGCGGCGCCGTCCCGGCGCCGCCGCTAAGGTTTATAGATGGCGAAGGTCGCGCCCTGCGGGTCGGCGAGGACCGCGAAGCGCCCGGTGCCCGGGATGTCGGTCGGCGGCACGTAGGTCGTGGCGCCCAGCTCGGCCGCCTTCGCCGCCATCGCGTCGCAGTCGTCGACCTGGAAGTAGGCCAGCCAGTGCGGCGGGGCCGGGCTGCCCGGCGGCATCGTCATCATGCCGCCGATCGGCGTGCCGCCCAGCGTCCACTCGGTGTAGGTCATGCCGCCGTCGGAGCCGGTCTTGGCGGCCCACCCGAAGAGAGCCTTGTAGAACGCCTCGTCCTTGGCGGTGTCGCTGGTGTTGACCTGCCCCCAGCAGAACGCCCCGTGCTCGTTCTGGATGCCGATGCCGGTGTTCTGCTTGGCCTGCCAGACCGAGAAGACGGCGCCGGTGGGGTCCTTCATCACCGACATGCGCCCCAGATCGAAGACGTCGAAGGGAGGCATCATCACCGAGCCGCCGAGCTCGGTGGCCTTGGCCGCGGAGGCGTCGGCGTCCGCGGTGGCGATGTAGAGCATCCAGTTCGGCGGCACCCCGGGCATCTGCACCGGGTCCAGCTTGTAGCCGGCCGCGACGTCGCGCCCCTTCAGCTTGAAGATCGTGTAGGTGCCCATCTCCCCCATCGGGTTGTCCTCGAAGGTCCACCCGAAGAGCTTCGTGTAGAACGCCTTCGCCGCCTCCTGGTCGCTGGTGCCAAGCTCGACCCAGCAGAACGCGCCAGGGGCATGCGACGTGACTTCAGCCATGCGGACATCCTCCTTCCGTAGGGTAACTCCCACTGGTACGGTGAAACGTCCGCGGCAGTTTCTTTGGCTGAGTCTCTCTTGCGGTACCTACGGCACCGCGGAGATCACTGCGTCATGAGGCGGTACCTACGGCACCGCGGAGATCGCCTTCGCCAAGTCTCCGGCGACCCGCCAAGTCTCCGGCGACCCTACTCCTCGCGCAATGCGCGCGCGGGACCGATGCGCGCCGCCTGGACGGCCGGGAAGAGACAGGCCGCCAGCGCGACCAGACAGAGCAGCGACGCCACCGCGGCGTAGGTGGCCGGGTCGGAGGCGCTGATGCCGTAGACCAGGCTGGAGAGGACCCGCCCCAGCGCCAACGCCGCCGCCAGGCCGATCGCGCAGCCCACCAATGCCGGGCGCATCCCCTGCCCCACCACCAGCCGCAGCACGTCGGCCACCCGCGCGCCCAACGCGATGCGGATGCCGATCTCGCGCCGGCGGCGCCGGACCTGGTACGCCAGCACACTGTAGATCCCGATGGCGGCCAGGGTGAGCGCCAGCAGCGCGAAGGCTCCCAGCAGCAGCATGGTCAGGCGCTGCTGTGAGAGTGCCGTCGCCAGGCGCTGCTGCATGGTGAGGACCTGCAGCACCGGCTGTTCGGAGTCCATCTCGCGCAGCGCCGCCACTGCGGCGCCGGCAGTGCCGGGCGTTCTCGAGCGGATGACGACGTCCAGCTCGTTGTAGTTGAGCTGGTGGAACGGCAGGTACATCTCCGGCACTGGCGTGTCATTCTGCGGGCCGAACTGCCGCACGTCGCCGACGATGCCCACCACCTCGCGCGCCCCGTCCGCCAGGAACGTGACGTTGACCCGCTTGCCGATCGGGTCCTCGTTCGGCCAGAAGCGCTTGGCCATCGACTCGCTGATCAGCGTCACCCTGGCCCCGTCCGCGCCGTCGGCGGAGCTGAAGTGGCGCCCCTTCAGGAGCGGAATGCGCATCGTCTGGAAGTAATCCCCGAGCACCACCGACCCTACGACGTTCGGCGCCTGGGCCACCGGGACCGGCGGCCGCCCCTCGATGCCGATCGGCCAGTTGTTGGTGTCGGTCAGCGGCAGGCCGCCGATGGCTCCGGCCCGCTCCACGCCGGGCAATCCGCGCAGCCGCTCGAGGTAGGCCTCGTAGAAAGCGATGCGCTTGGCCGGCTCGCCGTACTTGGAGTTGGGCAGGGAGATGCTGACGGTGTGGACGTCGGCAGGGTCGAAGCCAGGGTTCACGCGAGCCAGCAGCCAGAGGCTGCGGATGAGAAGGCCGGCGCCGATCAGCAGCATCAGGGAGAGCGCGACCTCGGAGACCACCAGGGCGGCCCGGGTGCGGCTTCCGCCGGAATCGGCGTCGGAACGGCCCCCCTGCTTCAGCGCGTCGGCCACGTCGGTCCGGGTGAGGCGCCAGGCGGGCACCAGGCCGGCGGCCAGGCCGGCCACCACCGAGAGGACCAGGGCGAACGCCAGCACCAGCGCGTCGACCTTGACCTCGGTCGAGCGCGGCAGCTGATCGGCGAGGAAGGCCACGATCCCCTTCACGCCGAACCGCGCCAGCGCGAGGCCCAACGCGCCTCCGGCCAGGGAGAGCAGGACCGTCTCGGCGACCTGCTGCTGCAGAAGCTGTCCGCGGCTGGCGCCGAGCGCGCAGCGCACCGCCACCTCCTTGCGGCGGGCCACGGCCCGCGCCAGCGCCAGGTTCGCGACGTTGGCACAGGCGATCATCAGCACCAGGGCCACTGCGCCCAGCAGGATGAGCAGCATCGGCCGCACGTCCTCGATCATGTTCTCCCGCAACGGCACGATCACCGCGCCCCAGCCCTTGTTCTCGTCCGGGTATTCCTTGGCCAGGCGCTCGGAGATGAGGTCCATCTCTGCCTGCGCCGTCCGCATGTCGACGCCCGGCTTCAGGCGTGCCGCCACCGTGCAGTTGTGGTTCGCCCGCACCGCGCGCTGCTTGGCGCTCATGTCGAGCGGCAGCCAGGCGCTGGCGAAGCTGGGGAACCGGATCTGCGGTCCCATCACCCCCAGCACCTGGAACGGCCGGTCGTCGAGGCGGATCTCCTTCCCGACGATCGCCGGGTCGCCGCCGAAACGCGTCTTCCAGAACGGGTACGAGAGGACCGCCAGCTGCGTCGACTTCGCCGCCTCGTTCGGGCCGAAGGTGCGGCCCAGCATCGGCGGCGCCGCCAGCACCTCGAAGAAGTCCGGCGTGACCTTGGCCACCGTTACCGTCTCCGGCTGACCGCCGCCGGTGTGGTTGAGGCTGGCGAAGCGCACCAGCGCCATGCTCTCGAAGGCCTGGCTCTGCCGCTCCCAGTCGAAGTAGTTCGCCGGCGAGACCGTGAAGCGCTTCATGCCGGGGAAGCTCTCCTGGGGAGGCGTCTGCCAGATCATCACGAAGCGCTCGGGAGCGGGATAGGGCAGCGGCTTCAGCAGCACCGCGTTGACCACGCTGAAGATCGCGGTGTTGGCGCCGATGCCGAGCGCCAGCACCAGGACCGCCGCCAGCGTGAAGCCCGGGCTCCTGGCCAGGCGCCTCGCGCCCTGCCGAAGGTCTCCGACCAGCGTGCTCATGGTGCCCATCGCCTCCGGCGACGGCTTGGCAAGGCGGGTGCCAGGCGCCAGGAAAGCAGGTTCCGGCACGGCGCGCCGCCCGTCGTGTCCGGAAGCGGACAGGGCGTTCCGCTAGCGATCACTCGCCGAGCGAGGCGGCCCGCTGCAGGAGCAGCGTCTTCTCGCGCCGGTTCCTGGTCAGCGACGCGGCCCGCTCCAGCTCCTGACGGGCCTCATCGCGGCGCCCCAGCTTGGCGAGGAGGTCTCCCCGCACCGCCGGCAACAGGTGATAGCGCGCCAGCGACGGCTCACCGGCGATCGCGTCCACCACCTCGAGACCGGCGGCGGGTCCGTCCGCCATGCCGACCGCCACCGCGCGGTTCAGCTCGATCACCGGTGACGGAGTCACCTTCGCCAGCGCGCCGTAGAGCGACGCGATGCGCGCCCAGTCGGTCTCGGCGGCGGTGCGCGCCCGGGCATGGCAGGCCGCAATGGACGCCTGCAGCGCGTAGGGTCCCGCCGCGCCGCCGAGCCGCTCGGCGCGCCCCAGCGCGGCCAGACCGTGCGCGATGAGGAGCCGGTCCCAGCGGGAGCGGTCCTGCTCCAGCAGCAGCACCGGCTCCCCCGCCGGACCTGTCCGGGCGCGCGACCGCGACGCCTGGATCTCCATCAGCGCGACCAGGCCGTGCACCTCCGGCTCGCCCGGCACAAGCCCGGCCAGGATGCGCCCCAACCGGATGGCCTCGTCGCAGAGCGCCGGGCGCATCCAGTCGTCGCCGGCGGTGGCCGCGTAGCCCTCGTTGAAGACGAGATAGAGCACCTCCAGCACCGATCCGACGCGGGCGGTCAGCTCCACGCCGCGCGGCACCTCGAACGGCAGGCCGGCGGCGCTGAGCGTCTTCTTGGCGCGCACGATGCGCTGCGCGATCGTCGGCTCCGGCACCAGGAAGGCGCGGGCGATCTCGTCGGTGGTGAGGCCGCCCAGGAGGCGCAGCGTGAGCGCCACCCGCGCCTCCTGGGTGAGCACCGGGTGACAGGAGATCAGGATCAGCCGCAGCAGGTCGTCGCCCACGTGGTCGTCGAGCGCGCTGTCGAGGTCGGGCGCGGTGCTCTCCCGCGCCTGTACCTCGCGCCCCAGCTCGGCGTGCTTGCGCTGCAGCATCGGCCCGCGGCGGAGGACGTCGATGGCGCGGTGCTTGGCCGTCCCCATCAACCAGGCGCCGGGGTTGTCGGGGACGCCGGTCTCCGGCCACTTCTCCAGCGCCGCCACCAGGGCGTCCTGGGCCAGCTCCTCGGCCAGGCCGACGTCGCGGACGATCCGGACCAGGCCGGCGATCAGGCGCGGAGATTCGATGCGGAAGACCGCCTCGGCGGCTCGGTGCGCGCTGTCTGTCAGTTGACACCTACCCTACCAACTGATACGACGATGGAATCGGCTGGTACCTGCTGATCCACCAGCTCCCGCCCAAGCCACTCTACCTGAGGGCCAAGGTGCGGCAGCGGCTCGCCAGGGTCGGCGCGCTGGCCCTGAAGAACTCCGTCTACGTGATGCCACGGACCGACGACGCCCTGGAGGACCTGCAGTGGATCGCCCAGGAGGCCATGGCCGGCGGCGGCGAGGCCTGGGTGTGCGAGGCAACGTTCGTGGCCGGCCCCTCCGACGACGAGCTGGCCGAGCGCTTCCGCTCGGAGCGGCGTGCCGACTACCAGGCGCTGGCCACCGAGGTTGCCGAGGCGCTGGCCGAGCTGAAGCAGCGCGCCGGCGCCCGGCCTCCGGAGCCGGAGGTCGCGCAGCGGCTGGAGCGCCTCAAGAAGCGGCTGGCGGAGATCGCCGCCATCGACTTCTGCGAGGCGGCGGGCCGCCGCGAGGCGGAGTCGGCGTTGCGGCGGCTGGAGACGGCGCTGCGCCCCAGACGGAAGCCTGTCGCCGAGGAGCCGGAGCACCCCGACCTCCTGGGCAAGACCTGGGTGACCCGGCGCGGCATCCAGGTGGACCGGATCGCCACCGCCTGGCTGGTGCGGCGCTTCATCGACGCCGGCGCGCGCTTCCGCTTCGTGGACGGGCGATCGACCGAGCCCGCGCCCAAGGAGATCCGCTTCGACATGGTGCCGGGGGACGTCACCCACGAGGGGGACCGCTGCACGTTCGAGTCGCTGGTCGCGCGCGCCGGCATCGCCGACCCGGCGGTGCACGAGATCGCCGAGATCGTGCACGACATCGACCTGAAGGACGGCAAGTACGGCCGGGCCGACGCCGCCGGCATCCAGCGGCTGCTGGCCGGGCTGCTGCAGACCCACGCCGACGACGAGTCACGGCTGTCGCGCGGGTTCGCGCTGTTCGACGACCTCTACCAGTCGTTCGCGAGGAACCGGAGGAGCCGCTCGACGAGCTCGTAGCGGCGGGACCGCGGTCTGTCGTCAGCGCTCCCAGGCCAAGCCGAGGTCCGCGGCGACGCTCGCCAGACGCTTGTCGCGCGTCCACAGCCGAGTGCCGGGCAAGAGTGTCGCCGATGCCAGAAGATTCACGTCAACGTACCCGAGCCCCCTCCCCATCAGAGATCTAGCGTCCAGAAAGGCCAGCACTTCGGTGTGACCTACGCTGGGCGCGTACGGCAGCTCGGCAAGAAGCGCCAGGACCTCACGTCGATTCCTGATGACACCGCACGCCAGCTCGCCGATCACCAGCGGGTGTACGAGCACGGTGCCCGCTTCCAGCTCGGCCATCAGCGCCGCATCCGTCAGGTGGAAGTGCTCCACCCAGACAGACGTATCTACCAATGTCATTTGTGACTCGTAGCGCCAGATCTTCGCGGCTCACCGGCCGGCACCGACCGCCGCCGGGAAGGCCGCCGCAGGTCCGGCTCCGTCCCTCCGAGGCGGGCCAGCCGGCGCGCGGCTTCACGAGCGATCAGCGCGCGCAGGCCCTCGTGGATGACGGCGGTACGCTCGGTGACACCGGTCAGCCGCTTGGCCTCTTCGATGAGCGCTTCGTCGAGGTTCAGCGTCGTGCGCATTCCCGCCTCCGATCTGTACCAAGCGTACATCAGATGATGTCTCACTCTGTGCGATTGCATGTCCGCGCGAGGACGGCCACCAGCCGGCTCTATGCTTCAATCCGGCTGTCGCGAGCCTGCCGCTGCGGCGAGGTGATCGAGATGAAGGTCGTGCAAGTCGGAAGCCCCAAGGGACCCTTCGAGCAGGTCGAGCGCGAGATCCCCCGCCCCGCGCGCGGCGAGGTGCGCGTCAGGGTCGAAGCCTGCGGTATCTGCCACAGCGACGTGCTGACCAAGGAGGGCCTCTGGCCCGGCATCCAGCTCCCGCGCGTCCCCGGTCACGAGATCGCCGGCGTGGTCGACGAGGTCGGCGAAGGCGTCGCGGCCTGGAAGGCCGGCCAGCGGGTCGGCATCGGCTGGCACGGCGGCCACTGCGGCTGGTGCGACCCCTGCCGCCGCGCCGACTTCCTGCTCTGCCGCGTCGCCGGCCGCGTCACCGGCATCACCCGCGACGGCGGCTATGCGCAGTTCGTCGTCGTTCCGAAGGGAGTGCTGGCCGCGATCCCGGACGGGCTCTCCTCGGTGGACGCCGCGCCGCTCATGTGCGCCGGAGTGACCACCTTCAACTCGCTGCGCCACTCCGGAGCGCGGCCGGGCGACACCGTCGCCGTGCTCGGCATCGGCGGCCTCGGGCACCTGGGCGTGCAGTACGCGGCCAAGGCCGGCTTCCGCACGGTGGCGATCGCCCGCGGGCGCGACAAGGAGGAGCTGGCCCGCCGGCTGGGCGCGCACGAGTACGTAGACAGCGCCGCCGGCGACCCGGCTCAGGCGCTGACGAAGCTCGGCGGCGCCAACGTCATCCTGGCGACGGCCGTGAACGCCGCGGCCATGAGCGCGGTGATCGGCGGCCTGGCGGTGGACGGCAAGCTCATCGTGCTGGGCGCGCCGCACGAGCCGCTGCAGGTGCCGGCCGGGCTGCTCATCGGAGGGAGGCGCTCGATCTCCGGCTGGCCTTCCGGCACCGCGATCGACTCGCAGGACACGCTGGCCTTCAGCGCCGCGTCCGGCGTCAGGCCGATGGTGGAGACGTTCCCCCTGGAGCGCGCCGCCGAGGCCTATGACCGCATGATGAGCGGGGAGGCGCGCTTCCGGGTCGTGCTCACGGTCGCCTGAGCCCCAAGGTCTCTCAGATCACTGGAAGTAGCCGCTCACGTCCAGGAGAACGTGCAGCGGACCGTCCGAGCCGTTGAAGACGTTGACGGTACCGCTCCCGTCGGTCGCCAGCATCACCCGTGCGTTGTTGGCGCGCGTCGTCCCAGCGGCGAAGCTGATGCTGCTCGCCACCGGCTTCGGCGAGTCGCCGGGATAGACGACCAGCTCGCCGCTGGCCGCCGGGCCCACCACCGTGAGGTTCGCCGACACCGTCGACGCGTTGCTTGGTAGGCCGCATGCGCCGGTCAGCTTGAAGCTGCGGGTGGCATTGGCGGCGAGCGCCGGGCCGCCGAGCTCCCCTTCGGAGTTGCGGGTGTCGACGGCCCGGCAAGGGGGGAGCGGGAAGAAACCGGATCCCGAGCCCGCGGCCGGGTCGACGTAGAGGAAAGCGTCGTGCAGGGTTGCGCTGCTGCCGTCCGAATACGAGACGGTCACGTCGACGAGGCCCGGCGCGTGCGGCGGGCTGATGACGTTGATGTCCTGCACGCTGTCGGCGTAGTCACTGGCGAGGACCTGCGCCGGCGCACCGCCGAACGTGACCCCGGTCCGCCACCCCGCGCCGTCACCGACCACCATCCGCACTCTGGTGCCGCCCGCCACCGGCCCCCAGCCGGGGGCCATCCCGTAGACGACCGGAGTCGTGCGGCTCGGCTGGACCAGCAGCGTGGCGCTCGGCGCGGGATAGGACGCATCCGGCCGGACGGCGATCCTCAGCGGTTGACCGGCCTGCGCCTGTACGACCACCGTGGCGGCCTGGTACGGACCGGGGCTGAAGGTGTCGGTGCGCGCCGTGCTGCAGTCGACGGGCTGGTACGGGCCGCAGCGCGGTCCGGTGAAGACCGCCAGCGGACAGGGAGCCCCATGGCACAGTGTGGTGACCTCGTAGCTGCCGCTCGTCTCCGGGGTGAACTCGAGCCAGACCGCCGGAGACGCGGCGCCGCAGATCGGCGGATCCGAGGCCTGTGCGGACGCCGGGTCGAGCCGGAACGGGACCGTGTACGGGAACGGACCCGCCGCGGGTACGACGCGGGGCGCCGCGCAGTCGTCTCCCGCCTCCAGCACCGTGACGAGGACCGACGCGCTACCGACTGCGCCGTGGACGTCCCGCGCGGCTAACCCGGCCCGGAAGACGCCGGGGCGGCGGAAGGTGTGGGTCACGGCGCTGTCCCCCGCCGCCACCGGCAGGACCTCGGCGCTGTCGGAGAACATCCAGCTGCCGGCCAGGCTGTCTCCGTCGGAGTCGGCCAGGGTCCCGGTGAAGCGGAGCGACTGCCCGACGGCGACCACCATCGCGCTGGAGGGCGAGGTCAGCACCGCCGACGGGGGCGTGTTCGCGGTGGGCTGCCGCAGCTCCCAGATGCCCCGGCCGCGGGTGGCGACGCGGATCAGGGTGCCGTCCTCCAGCAGGTCGACGTCGTGGACCGGCGCGCTCGGCAGCCCAATACCGTAGCGGGCCCAGCTCCCTCCGGCATCGGTGGACCGGAAGAGGCCCGCGTCGGTCCCGCAGAGCACGACCGAGGAGTCCCGCGGATGCACCCGCACGACCCGAGGCATGGCGAGCGGCAAGCCGGACGACCGCACCGTCCAGGAGGCGCCGCCGTCGGTGGTGCGGTAGAGCGCCGGGCGATAGGAATCGTCCAGCGCCGCGTAGGCGATGCCGGGGTTCACCGGGTCGATCTCCACGCGCTGCACGCCATAGTTCTCCGGCAAGCCGTTGCGTACATAGGTCCAGGTGGCTCCGCTGTCGGTCGAGCGATAGACGTCCCACATCGCCATCAGCAGCACCCTCGGGTCGCTCCGCGAGACCGCGATGTCCGAGGGGTAGGCCGGGAACACCCACACCTTCGACCAGCTCTCGCCACCGTCGGTCGTGCGGAGCAGGCGCGCGTTGTCGCTGGTATAGATCGTGAAGGGGGACGACGCATCGCGCCTCAGCAGGGTGGCGTATTGCACCTCGACGCGCGTCACCAGCGGCGAGATCGCTCCGGCGTCCTGCGTCCGGTACATCACCGTGCCGTCGGGGAGGAAGTAGGCCAGCTCGGGCATCAGCGGGTTCACGGCGCAGAACGTGGCGTAGGCCTCGTGCTCGCGCAGCAGGTCGCGCCATGTGCCGTCCTCGACGCGCTGGTTGACTCCCGAGTCCTGCGAGCCGGCCAGCACACGCTCGCGATGGACGGGGTCCCCGGCCACGCTGAAGTAGCGTCCGATGGTGAGGCCCGCGTTGCGTGCGGCGAACGTGTTGCCGCCGTCAGTGCTGGCCCAGAGGCCCAGGTCGGTGGCCGCGTAGAGCGTGGTCCCCTGGTACGCGAGGTCGTGCACGAAGAGCGGGGGGCGCGCCGCCGGCGCGCTGAAGGTCGCGCCGCCGTCGGTGGTGCGCACGTACGACTCGCCGCCGGCGAAGACCGCGTCGGGGCTCGCCGGGGAGACGACCAGCTCGTTGGCGTAGGCCGGGTTCTCGAGGTAATAGCGGGTGACCGCGGGGTTGGCGCGCAAGCCGGTCAGCTCGGACCAGCTCTCGGCCCCGTCGGTGCTCCTGAAGATGCGGGAGCCGAAGTAGCCGGTGGTTGCCGACAGGCTGGCGGCATAGACCACCGCGGGGCTCGACGGGCTGATGGCCAGCGCGATCCGGCGCAAATTCGAATTGGTGCTCTGAGAGGGATAGCTGATCGAGAGGCCGTTGTTCTTGGCGGTCCAGGTCGCGCCGCCGTCCGTGGACTTCCACACCGACGGCAGGCTGTTGTAGCGGTACGTCGTCGCGTAGAGGACGTCGGGGCTCCCCGGGTCGCGCTGCAGGTCGCCGGCGCTGCCCCCGCTCAACAGGACGCCGGTCCAGCTGGCGGCGCCGTCGGTGGAGCGATAGACACCGCTGCCTCCGCTCAGGACCAGCTCCTGCGGCTTGACCGGATGCACCGAGATGCGGTCCACGGTAATCGCCGCCGGTCTGGCGGCGGGGGCCCAAGTCGCGCCGCCGTCGGTGGAACGCTGGATGCTGCCGTCGCCGCTCGACGGTTCGACGCGCGATTTGGTGCCTGCATAGAGGATGCTGGGATCCGAGGGCGCGATCGCGATCGCGCCGACCGTCATGTCCGGCCAGCTGTCGGTCAGCGGCACCCAGGACCCGCCGGCGTCGGTCGTCTTCCAGACGCCGCCGCCGGGCGTGCCGATGTAGAGCGTCCCGACGACGGTCGGGTGCGGCGCGATGCTGCCGATCGGCCCGTTTCCGTCATGCGGCCCCAGCGAAACCCACTGAGGCTCGACAGCCCACAGCCGCGCCGCGGCGAGGACCGCCAGCATCGCGAACCGCACGCCTCTGATTCGAGCTAGCGGAACGGGCCGATCGACGTCCGCGACGGCTCCGCCATCCCCGGAATGCCGGCTCGACGGAAGCAGGAAAGGCGAAGCCAGCACTCCCATGTAACGCACACTCGAGCCGCGGAGCTTTTGTGCCCGCGGATTGTACCCTTGGCCGTCATTCGATCCCTGCCGCCGAGCGCCTTCCTTCGCGGCCGCGTGCGTCTATCGCGGCAAATATGATTCGCGAGAGTGGTCCAGCGCGCGGCGCGACGAGGTTGCGATGATTACGGTACGCAAGTCGGAGGAGCGGGGCGTCGGCCGGCACGGCTGGCTGACGACCTTCCACACGTTCTCGTTCGCGAGCTACTACGACCAGAAGCACATGGGATTCCGCGCCCTGCGCGTCCTTAACGAGGACACCGTGGCGCCGGCCCGGGGCTTCAGCGCCCACGACCACCAGGACATGGAGATCGTCTCGATCGTGATGGAAGGCGCGCTGGCGCACCGAGACAGCACCGGCGGCGAGGGTGTGCTGCGGCCCGGTGAGGTCCAGCGCATGAGCGCCGGCAGCGGCGTCATCCACAGCGAGTTCAACGGCTCGCGCACCGAGCCGGTCCACTTCTTCCAGGTCTGGATCGAGCCCGAGCGGCGCGGCCTGACGCCCGGCTACGAGCAGAAGCTCTTCCCCCCCGAGGAGCGCCGCGGCCTCCTGCGCTTGCTGGTCGCGCCCGGCGGCGGCGACGGCGCGCTCACCATCCACCAGGACGCCCGCATCCTCTCGAGTCTTCGACCTGGCCTAGCCGCTACCGCGGTCGCTCGGTCGAGAGGAGCTCCAGCACACCCAGCAGCAGGCAGATGTCCGCCGCGCTGCCGAGCGAGGCCCGCCCGTACGCCGAGAAGCGCGACCAGAGGACGATCAGCAGCAACCAGCCGGCCGCCCCGCCGAGGAGGTTCCCCCACCCGAGCGCGCGCACCGCCGTCGGCGAGGGGGGATCCTGAAGCAGCAGCGCGGCGATGCCGGCGGCGGCGACGAGGAAGACGATCCCGAGCGCCGACGAGGTGCGGTCCGGCAGCAGCAGCCAGCTCCTCGCCGGGCTCAGCGGCACCAGGAGCGCCAGGCCGACCGCCAGCTCGAAGAGCGCGTCCCACACCAGGAGGGGACGCGCCGGAAAACGGAGCCTCCTGACATCCACGCGCATGTCGACGAGGATACGCTGCCGTCTCTCACCGTTTCCGGCGCGGAGGGCGCAGCTCGAACCAGAGGCTCGCGCCGCCGGCGCCCGACTTCCCCTGCATGAGCTGCTCCAGCAGGCGCCGGTGCAGCAGGCGGTTCAGCGTGCTGCCGAAGAGCACCCGCACCCGAGGGTTGTCGAGCAGGTAGGCATAGAGCAGATAGGGCTCGCCCCAGTAGAGGTGCCTCTCCAGCAGCCATGGCTTCGGCAGCGGCCTGGGAAAGAACACGTCGTGGACGTGGACCAGGACGCGCGACGTCAGGCGCGGAAGCACCCTGAGGTAGAGGTGGACGACGTCGCTGCCGGTCTTGACGGTGTGCGTCGAGTCGATGAAGAGGACGTCGCCGTCCTTCAGGTGGCGGTTGAAGAAGCCTGGGTTCAGGTCCTGCGCCTTCTCCCGCAGCAGCGTGACGCCGGGACGCCCTGCCAGGAAACCCGGTGGCTCGGGGTCCACACAGAGGACGCGCCCGCGGCCGTTGACGCCGAGCGCCTGGGTGGCGATCAGCGTGGAGAACCCGGCGCCGACCTCGACGACGCGCCGCGGCCGCGCGCGGCGCAGCATGCAGTAGTAGGCCATCGCGTCGGCATCCGAGAATGTCGAGGCGCCCCAGTGGTACCCGTCCGGCTCCTCGCAGTCCCCTTCGGTGGGTGGGTCGAACTCCCTCGCGAACGGCAGCAGCGCGCGGAGGTTCCTGGCCAGAGCGTCCTTGTCGAAGAGGGCGCCGTCGAAGAACGGCCGGGGCTCGCGGTACTCGAACGACTCCTCGATGTCCTGCAACGTCGGCACCGGGTAGTAGTACCCGGACGGCACCAGACACACGCCGGCCGATTCGAGCGCGGCTCGAAGCCGGCGGTCCAGCACGGCGCGCCGGCCGCCGAGGAGACGGAGGAGCTCTTTGCGGTCTCTGGCCGACAGGCCGGGCGTCAGCCGCCGGCCTTCCGGCAGTAGTCGGTGACACCGGGACTCGGCGCTCCCCCCTTGACGTTGGTGTCGCGGGTCAGGTCCTTGACCGTGCTCTTCTTGACCTGCAGCTTCTTCTTGGGCGCCGGTTTCGCCTTGGCAGAGCCGCTCTTGGACTTCTCGGCCATGCTGTCCTCCTCGAGTGCGGAAAGTATAAGAGAGGTCCCGGCCGATGCGGCACCGCGTAGCAGGAATCTCCGCGGCGGAGCGGTTCTCGCCGCAGACCCGCTCCGCGGGACGGCACGGGACTTGTTCCAGCGCGTTCATGCGCCACCGCACCACAACCCTCCTGCTGATCGCCGTCGTCTCCTGCGCCACCGCTGCCGAAGCCCGCGCGGACGACTGCCGCCAGGCGGCGGCGCTCCTTGCCGGCGAGCCTCCCGAGGGCGACCCCGCCGTCGAACGAGCCGATCACCTGAAGCTGTGGGCCCTCCTGGGCGGCTGCGCCGCGAGCTGGCTGAACAGCCACCGCGAGACGCCGGCGGAGCGGCTGGTGGCCGAGCTCGAGGCGCTCGGGCCCGAGCTCTACATCGGCGCCGTCCCCCTCCGGCGCGGCGCCGACGAGGCCGGAAAGCGTGGGTGCCGGCAGGTTCCTGGCGGACGCGATCGCCCACGCCTGGATGGGCCTCTCGGTGCCCGGGCAGATCAGCGTCTGGGATGGAGCGGGAAGGAAGGGTCTTCCCCGTCTTCATGGAGAGCTACGGCGCGCACCTGGAGTCGCACCACGTCGAGATCACCGGCGACCTCGTCATCGTGACCACCAGGGAGGAGCCGCGCAGCTTCTACACCTGCGGCTCGTGCCAGGAGCCGGAGGGCGTCTGGACGCTGCGCCTCACGCCGGAGGGCGTGCTGGACCTCGGGCATCGTTACACCGTCCCGGAAGTCGGCTGGCTCGACGACCTCCTGGTGAGCGCGCAGTGCGAGAAGGACGTGTCGCTCGCCGACCCGGACGTGCTGCAGATCCTTCGCGAGACGATCGCCGCCTCCCGCGAGGACGGGGACGACGAGTCGAGATCGGGGTGGTGAGCGCCGAATGAGGTGGAGAGAGGCGCCGACTTGAGGCGCATCCCTCATTGGATGCCGCGCTCGACGGCCCTACGGTTGCCTCATGAAGAGCTCCCTCGCGCTCGCGCTCCTCCTGGCCGCCTCGCTGGCCCACGGCGCCTCCACGGTGACCGGCGCCGGCCGCGGCACCTTCCCGCAGGGCGCGGCGCTCGGTACCGTGTCCCTCTCGGCGCTGCGCTTCGGCATCGGCGTCGGGCTGTCTGCCGACGGCATCGCCACCGGGGACTTCCAGGCGGTGCTCCAAGGGGTCTCCCTGGGGCAGCCGCGGACGATCGTGGTGACGGGCCTGGTGAGCAAGGGGTCGTCCACCTCGAGCTCGGCGACCTTCTCAGGCGTCGGCACGCTCGACATGGGCGACGGCCAGCCGCCGGCGGGCGGCACGCCCTTCACCGTCACCACCACGCCCGGGGCGCTCACGCTGACGATCGGCACCGCCACGCTCCCAGCCGCCGCCGTCGGCGCCGGCAGCCTGCGGGTGAGGTGAGCCATGCGCACCCGCACCCGGCTCCTGCTCCTCCTGGCTCCTCTGGCCGCGGCCGCGCTCCTCGCCCCGGTGCGGCGCGCCTCCGGCATCGACCCTTCGGACGTGCCGGGCTTCCACGCTCCCGTCAACCTGCCGGGCAGCGAAGGGGGCAGCGAGCCCTCGCTGGCGGTGGCGCTGCAGGCGCGCGCCGGGGCGCGCTTCGCCTCGTGGCAGAACCCCGGTGAGGTCGCGACCTCGCTGGACGGCGTGAACTTCACGAACCGCGGGCTGCCCGATTCGGCCGGCGGCGGTGACGTGACCAATGCCATCGACCCCTCCGGCACGTTCTACCTGGGGCAGTTCTGCGGCGGCGCCTTCGAGCTGCACGCCTGCCTGGAGCGCAGCGTCAACGGCGGCCTCACCTGGCCGAACCGGACCGACTTCGCCGACATGCACCCCGGAGCGGCCGACCGGCCCTGGATCGAGATCTGGCCGCACCGCACCAGCGCGGCGTCGTGGGACCCGGCCCGGACGCGCGTCTACCTCGAGTACCACACCTTCTCGCCGGAGGAGCTCGCCTACGTGACGGTCTCGACCGACGGCGGCCAGACGTTCTCGGAGCCGAAGCTCATCACCAGCGACACCAACGCGCTGGTCGGCTCCGGCTGCAACACCGTGCCGGGCGGCCTGGCGGTGGACGAGCGCGACGGCACGGTACACGCGCTCTGGCTGTCGGGCAACGACGTGGGCTCCAGCCTGATCACCGGCTGCAACTACTCGCAGATCGGACCCTTCAACAAGGCGTGGGTCTCCACCTCCACCGACGGCGGGCAGAGCTGGACCGCCCGCCTGGCCTGGACCGGCGCGCTCGACCTGGTCACCAAGATCGGCGACAACGCCTCCAAGATCTTCCCGGCGATCGCCGTCGACCAGGCGGGGCAGGTGCACGTGGTGCTGCCAGTGCGGCACCAGGACGACCCGGTCGGCTACGTCGCGCAGTGCCAGCTGAGCTCCTCCACCTGCGTGGAGACGCCACAGGACACCGACCTCTTGCTGGTGACCTCCCCCGACCGCGGCGCGCACTGGACGCCGCCGGCCAGCGTGGAGTCCAGCTCCGGGTCGTACTTCTTCCCCTGGGCAGCGGCCGGCTCGTCCGGCGTGCTCGACGTCGTCTACTACAAGTCGGCCACCCGGCAGCCCAACAAGCGAACCAGCGTCTGGTACATCGGCTTCTCGCAGATCACCGGCGCGGTGGCCACGTACACCGGCGGCGCCGGCGCGGTCTACACGACGCCGCCGCAGTGGAAGGAGACGCTCCTGGATCCCGCGCCGGTGCACGGCAACGGCACCACCGGCGGCGGCATCTGCACGTTCGGCCTCTTCTGTTCGGTGGCCGGGGCCGGCGATTCACAGAACGGGAACCGCAGCCTCGCCGATTCCATCGCGGTGGTGCTGGACCCGGCCGGCGGCGCCAACGCCGTCTGGAGCGACGACGTCGGCAACACGCCGTCGGGCCGCCAGATCCACTTCACCTGCCAGAGCTCCGGCCCGTCGGCCTTCGCGGGCGCGCCACGGCTGAACGGCTGCTACGGCCCCGCCGACCTCTCGATCGGGAGCTCCGACGGCCCCGACCCGGCGCGCCGCGGCGACCTGCTGCGCTACCGCCTCACCGTGACCAACAACGGCACGGTGGCGATGCCTTCCACCACCAGCGGGGTGACGCTCAGCGACACGCTGCCGCCCGGCGTGACGTTCGTGTCGGCGACGGCGAGCTCGGGGAGCTGCGCCGGGTCGGCGGGATCCCCGACCGTCACCTGCGATCTCGGCATCCTGCCGGGCGGCGCCAGCGCGAGCGTCGACCTGGACGTCCACGTCCGCAGCGACGCGGCCGACATCCTGACGAACGTCGCCAGCGTCTCCGCGCTGACCGACGACCCCGACGGCGGCAACAACACCGCGACCGAGAAGACCTCCGTGACCTCGGGGGCGAATCACGCTCCGGTCGCCGCCGACGACTCCTACACGACCGCCGAGGACGGCGTGCTCACCGTGGCCGCGCCCGGTGTCCTCGGCAACGACCTGGACTCCGACGGCGACGCGCTGACCGCGCTCCTGGCGGCGGCTCCGGCGCACGGAGCGCTCACGCTCGCCGCGAACGGCTCCTTCCTCTACACGCCCGACCTGGACTTCAACGGCACCGACTCCTTCACCTACCGGGCCAGCGACGGCTCGGCGTCCTCCAATGTCGCCACCGTGGCGATCACCGTGAACCCGGTCTCCGACCCGCCCGGCAGGGCCAGCGGCAGCGGCGAGATCGCCGTCGCCGGCGGCACCGCCAGCTTCGGCTTCCTCGTCAAGCGGCAGGCCGCCGATGGACCGGTCAGCGGCCGGCTCGACTACTACGACGGCGCGCGTGGACTCTCGGTGACCAGCACGTCCCTGAGCGGGCTCGCGGTCTCGGGCACGACGGCCAGGATCTCCGGAGCCTGCACCAGGAACGGCGCCCCCTGCACCTTCCTCGCGACGGTGACCGACGCCGGGGAGCCCGGCGCCGGCCGCGACCGCTTCACGATCGCCGTCTCGGGAGAGCCGGGCGCCGACGGAGCCCTCACCGGTGGGAACGTCCAGGTGCGGTAGGCCCGGTCGCGCGGCCGCCCCCTTGACTTTATTTAGCGTAGGCGCTAAATATTAGCGCGTGGCGCGGAAGGCCTCTCCGGACTCTTACGAGGAGGTCTTCACCGCGCTGGCGCACCCGGCCCGGCGGCAGATCCTGCTCACCCTCAACTTCGAGGGGGGCGCTATGACCGCCGGGGCGATCGCGGCGATGTTCGAGCACGCCTGGCCGACCACCACCCGCCACATCCGCGTGCTCGAGGCGGCGGGCCTGCTCCATTGCGAGCAGATCGGGCGGAGCCGCGTCTACCGTCTCGACCGGAGGCGGCTGCGCCTGGTGCGCGACTTCTTCGACTGGTTCTTGAAGGACCCTCACGAAGGGAAATGAGGAGGAGGAATCCATGACGACCAAGAAGGCAACGACGGAGACCAAGGCAAAGACCGGGGCGGACGTTCCCAGCCTGTTCCGCATCAACGTGGAGGTGGGCAATCTGGACAAGGCCGCCGAGTTCTACGAGACGCTCTTCGGCACCACCGGGCGCCGGCAGGCCGGGTCCCGTGTCTACTTCACCTGCGGGCCGGTCACGTTGCAGGTCGTGGATATGACGCCGGCGGCGCCGCACACCGCCGCCAAGGCGCTCTACTTCATCGTCAAGGACCTGGACGCGCTGCACGCGCGAGCCACGCAGCTCGGCTCGCTCTCCAGGGAGTCGGTGCACGGCGAGCCGGGCGGCGCGATCACGGTGCGCCCCTGGGGAGAGCGTTCCTTCTACGCCGAGGACCCCTGGCAGAACCCCCTCTGCTTCGTGGAGGCCGGTACCATCTACCCAGGATGACCGGTTGAGCCGCCTCCCCCGCTGCCTGCTGGCGCTCGCCGTCGCGCTGCCGCTCTCCGCGGCCCAGCCGGCGCGGGCGCCGCTGTCGTACCGCGCGCCGCTCCAGGAAAAGGTCTTCCCGTTCTTCTCGTTGCTGGAGACCGATCCCGGCGCGGCGCGGCTGGTCCGCGAGGACGCCGCGCTGTCACGCCTCGCCGCCGCGGCCCGGCAACGGCTCTCCACCGCCGCCGACTGCAAGGCCGAGGTGGCCTGCCTGGCACGCGCCTTCCGCTGGCAGCCGGCCGACCTGGACACCGCGGCCGCCGCGCTGCGAGCGCTCTACCGCAAGCACGACGCGCTGCGTGAGCTGGTGGACGGCAGGATGCGGGAGTCGGGCCTCTTCGAGCTCTACCGCGACAGGAGCGGCGAAGAGCTGCTGGAGCGCGCCTTCCGCGACGCCGCGGCGACGACCGACCGCGTGATCGACCAGTATGCCGAGGGGAAGGCGACGCCCTACCCCGGCATCGACGCGCCGATGTTCGACGTGGCCAAGGAGAACTACAAGGCCCTGCTGCAGACGGCGGCGCAGGTGATCGAGGACCGCCGCGACGAGCTGGTCCTCTTCTTCCACCCGCCGCTCCGCTTCGCGCTGCGGCTCCTGGAGCTGAACCGCCGCGACGAGGCGGCGCGCCTCGAGCCGCTGCACCTGGGCGCGAACCTGGACGCCCTGCAGGCGCTGCGCTCGATCCGCTGGGGGGACTACCCCTACAGCTTCATCCTGGTGCCGGGCTCCGGACCGGACCGCCCCACGTTGCCGCTCTCTCCCTGGGGAAGGCTGCGCGTGGAGCTCGCGGTGAAGCGCTTCCGCGAGAAGAAGGCGCCGCTCCTGGTGGTCTCCGGCGGCTACGTCTACCCGAGCCACACCGGCTACTGCGAGGCGGTGGAGATGAAGCGGTCGCTGGTGGAGGACTACGGCGTCGACCCCAAGGCGGTCCTCCTCGAGCCGCACGCCCGCCACACCACCACCAACCTCCGCAACGCGGCGCGGCTGGCCTACCGCCACGGCATCCCGTTCGACAAGCCGGCTCTGGTGACGACCGACGCCTACCACAGCGAGACGATCGGCAGCGCCGACTTCGCCGCCCGCTGCGACCGGGAGCTCGGCTACCAGCCGTACCGCATCGTGAAGCGGCTCTCCCGCTTCGACCTGGAGTTCCTGCCCAGGGTCGAGTCGCTGCACGCCGACACCACCTCTCCCCTCGATCCGTGATCGCCGCGTTACCATTCATTCCGGAAGGACAATCAATGGCACCCTCGCACCTGCGCTCCAGGACGTCTTCGTGGTCTCTGCTCTCGATCCTCGCCGCGGCCCTGCTGACGGCGGCGCCCGCCTCGCCCCTGCGCGCGGAGGACGTCGTCGTGAGGGTGGGCTTCTGCAGCTCCCAGACCGGGGTCAACGCCTCGCCCAGCATCGCCGGCCGCACCGGCATCCAGGCTATGGCCGACTGGGTGAACGCCGGCAACGTCTGCCTCAAGAAGGGGCGTTGCCTGAGGGTCGAGCTGGTCGACAAGGGGGATGACGGCTCCAGCGTGGCGACGGCCGCGCAGCTCTACCAGGAGCTCGTCGACGACCCGAGCGTCGACGTCCTCATCGGACCCTACGGCTCCGACGCTACCGCCGCCGTGCACCCGATCGCCGAAGCGGGGCACAAGCTGCTGGTCGCCGCCTTCGCCGCCACCGACTCCCTCTTCGAGGACCGCGCCCGCTGGCGGGTGCAGGCGCTGCCGCCGGCCAGCACCTACCTCGACACGCTGGTGACGCTGCTCGCCAACGCCCACCCCGAGGACCAGCCGCTGCCGGTCGTGCTGCCGGCGGAGAACGACGAGTTCGGGCGCGCGGTGAACGCCTTCACCCGCAGCCACCTGGAGGGGCATCACGTCACCGCCTTCTCGGTGCAGTTCGACAGCGCCGAGACCCCCTGCGCGTCGGTGCCCTCCGGCGACCGGCCCTGCTACTACCCCGACGCCGGCGGAGCCGCCGGCGCGCTGGAGAGCTGGGTGGACGACGCCTTCCTGCCGGCGGCCGGCTCGCTGGACGACGCCGCGGTGCTGAGCGGCGGGCACAACGGCGACGGCGTGCGGCTGGCGAAGAAGCTCGACGCCGCCGGCATCCATCCACGGGTGCTGGCGCTGACGGTGGCGCCGGGCGCGCCCTCCTTCTACACCAGCGTCGGCGCCTACGCGCGCGGGATCATCGGCAACACCGGCTGGCACGAGCCGCAGGAGATCTACTCCGCGGCCAACACCCCGAAGCACTTGGAGTGGTTCGGGCCGGCGCACGCCGAGGCCTCCTCGCGCATCCGCGCCCTCAACGGCAACACGATCCCCGCCTACCAGGCCGGCTCCGGCGGCCAGGCGGTCCTGGTCCTGGCCAGGGCGATCCAGGCGGCCGACGGCATCAAGTCGAAGGAGAAGGTGCGCCAGGAGATCCACCGGCTCAGGCTTCAGACCTGCTTCGGCCAGTACGAGGTCGACGAGGCGACCGGCCACCAGCGCATCGCGCGGATGCTGATGGTGCAGTGGCACACGCCCGACGACGACGCCTCGCTGGCCGGTCCCACGCTGCGGGTGATCGCCGCGCCGGCGAGCCTGCCCTCGGTGACCCTCAGCCCGTTCGTCTACCCGAAGCCGTGAAGCGGCTCGAGGCGGTGCTGGCGGAGCTGAAGGGCGCCGGCAGCCAGCGCAACGTCGAAGCGATGGCGCGCTACGCCATCGTCGCGCCCAAGGCGTTCGGCGTCTCGGTGGGGGGGATCCGCGACCTCGGCAAGCGGCTCGGCCGCGACCACGCGCTGGCCGAGGAGCTCTGGCAGAGCGGCTGGTACGAGGCGCGGATGCTGGCGGCCTTCGTGGACGACCCGGCGCTGGTCACTCCGGCGCAGATGGACCGCTGGTGCCACGACTTCGACAACTGGGCCATCTGCGACCACCTCTGCTTCCACCTCTTCGACAAGACTCCGCACGCGTTCGCCAAGATCACCCTGTGGGCGGTCCGCAAGGACGAGTTCGTCAAGCGGGCGGCCTTCGCGCTGCTGGCCTCGGTGGCGGGGCACGACAAGAAGAGCGGCGACGAGCCGTTCCTGAAGTGCCTGCCGCTCATCGAGCGCGCCGCCTCCGACGAGCGCAACTTCGTGAAGAAGGGGGTGAGCTGGGCGCTGCGCGGCCTGGGACATCGCAGCGCCGGGCTCCACGCCGCCTCGATCGCGATGGCCGAGCGCCTGGCCGCGTCGGCGGAAGCGCCGGCGCGCTGGGTCGGCAAGGACACGCTGCGCGATTTGCGGCGGCCGGCGGTCGCCGCGCGCTACGCCGGGTCTTCGAAGAGCCAGGCGGCGCCGCGCACGCCCGAGGAGTCCCCCCAGCGGGGCGGCAGGAGCCGGGTGTCGACGCGGTCGGAGAAGACCCAGCGGGCCCAGAGGCGCGGCACCGCGTCGTAGAGCGCGGCCACTTTCGAGAGGCCGCCGCCGAGCACGATCACCTCGGGATCGACGACGTTGATCACCGTCGCCAGCGCGCGGGCCATCCGGTCGGCGTGGCGGTCCATCGTGGCCCGGGCGGCCTCGTCTCCCTGCGCGGCGCGGGCGGCGATCTCCTCGGGCGTCGCCGACTGGCCGGTCGTCTCGCGATGGTCGCGCGCCAGCCCGGGGCCGGAGAGGAACGTCTCGACGCAGCCCGTCTTGCCGCAGTAGCAGGGCGGGCCGGGCAGCTCGGTGGGACCCGGCCACGGCAGCGGGTTGTGTCCCCACTCGCCGGCGATCGCGTTGGGCCCGCGCCAGACCCGGCGGCGCACCACCAGGCCGCCTCCGGTGCCGGTCCCGGCGATGACTCCGAAGACGACCTCGGCGCCGGCGCCGGCGCCGTCCACGGCCTCGGACAGCGCGAAGCAGTTCGCATCGTTGGCCAGCCGCACCGGACGCGCCAGGCGCGCCGCCAGGTCGCTCTCCAGCGGGCGCCCGATCAGCCAGGTGGAGTTCGCGTTCTTGACCAGGCCGGTCGCCGGCGACAACGCGCCGGGAATGCCGATGCCCACGCTTCCCGTGCCGCCGGCGGCGCGCTCCACCTCGACGACCAGCCCGGCGACGGCGTCGAGCGTCTCGCCGTAGCCGCGCGGCGTGGGTCGGCGGACGCGGGCCAGCTCGCGCCCCTCGGCGTCGATCGCCAGCGCCTCGATCTTGGTGCCGCCCAGGTCGACGCCGATGCGGAGCATCGCCGGCACTGTAATTCACGTTGATCGGCGCGCCTCGCTGGAGGGCTCAACCCCGCATCGCGTCCTGTACGATGAGCACAGGATTCTCATGGCGACGACGGCGCGCGGCCCCCGCCGGCGGTTGCACTCTCTGGCGACCCCCGGACTTCTGCTCGGCCTGAGCGTCGCTGCCGGGCTCCCGCTTCGGGCCGCGCCGCCCGCACGCTTCGGGCGCCTCTCGGTCGAGGACGGGCTCTCGCAGTCCTCGGTCGCTCACATCCTGCAGGACCGGCTCGGCTTCCTCTGGTTCGGGACCCAGGAAGGCCTGAACCGCTACGACGGCTACCGCTTCGTCGTCCACCGCGCCCGCGAACGCCCGGGCTTCCTGCTCGACCACAACATCACCGCGCTGGTGGAGGACGGCCACGGCGATCTCTGGATCGGCACGGACCGCGGGCTCCACCGGCTCGACCCCACCACCGGACGCGTCCACCGCCCGGTCTTCGAGGGCATGCCGCCGGCCCGCATCCAGGCCGCCGTGCTGGACGCCTCGGGACGTGTCTGGGTCAGCGGCCGCGACGGCGGCCTGTGGGTGGTGGAAGAGGGCCGCGCGGCGCCGCTGGCGGCCGGGGAGCTGGCCGCCTGCCGGGTGACCGCGCTCGCGCCCGGCCGCGGAGCGTCGGTGCTGGCCGCCTGCGACGGGAGCCTGCTGGAGCTCGACCGCGTCGCCGGGACCGCGCGCGTCACCGAGCTGGTCGCCGATCTCGGCCGCGTCACCGCGCTGGCCCGGGACGGAGCCTACGGGCTCTGGATCGGCCGGAGCGAAGGAGACCTGCTGCGCCTGGATCTCTCGGCGCGCCACGTGGAGAGCTTCCCGCAGGCACCTCGGGAGGTGCTCAGCCTGCTGCCGGCGCGCGACGGAGCGCTCTGGATCGGCGCCCGTGCCGGCGGCCTCAGCCGCCTGGACCGCGTCACCGGCGAGCTGGTCACCCATCGCCACGACCCGGGCGATCCCACCAGCCTGTCGAAGGACGACGTGGCGTCTCTCTTCGAGGACCGCGCCGGCCTCCTCTGGATCGGCAGCTGGAACGGCGGCCTGAGCGTCTTCGACCCTTACGCACAGGCCTTCCGCACGTTCCAGCACAAGCCCTGGGAGCCCTTCTCGCTGCCCGACGACGACGTGATCGCGATGTCCGAGGCGCCCGACGGCCGGCTCTGGGTCGGCTCGCGGAACGGAGTCTGCGCGGTCGGCGATCCGCGCACCGGCCGCTTCCAGAAGGCGCCGGTCGACCTCGCCGGGCGCGGGCGGGTGACCGCGATCGCCCACAGCGGCCGGACAGCCCTGCTGGGGACCTCGCGCGGACTGGTCACGCTCGACGCGGCGACGCTGCGCGAGCAGCGCCCCTCGCGGTCGGTGCGCGCCCAGGAGCTGGACCGGCGGCCGATCTCGGCGGCGGTGCGGGGTGCGCGGGGCGAGCTCTGGCTGCTCTCGCGCGGCGGTGTCTTCCGGCTGGCCGCAGGTCCCGGCGGAGAGCTGGACGCGGCGCCCTTCGCGGTGCCGCTGCGCGCGCCCGCCACCGCGCTGCTGGTGACGCCCGACGGCCGTCTCTGGGTGGGCAGCCAGGCGGGCGAGCTGGCTCGCGACGACGGCGACGGCCCGCGCCCGGTCGATGCCGACGGGCTCGAGGACCACCCGATCGGGACGATGCACGAGGATGCCGACGGGCGCCTGTGGGTGGGCACGCAGCACGGCCTGGCCCGGCTCGAGCGCGGCGCGCGCGCGGCCGTCTGGGTGCGCGAGGCCCAGGGGCTGCCGAGCGGCGCCATCGCCGGCATCCTGCCCGGGCACGACGGGCAGCTCTGGATCGCCACCAACCGCGGCATCACCCGGCTCGACCCCCGCTCCGGCGCGATGGCGCACTTCGGCACCCGCGAGGGCGCCAAGGGGACCGGCTACGCCGACGGCGCCTGCGCCCGCGGCGCCTCCGGGCTCCTCTACTTCGCCGGACAGGGCGTCACCGCGTTCGACCCGCGCGAGGTGCGCGTCAACCCCACACCTCCCGGCATCGTCTTCACCGGCTTCGAGGTCGAGCACAAGCTCATGGAGCCGCGCTGGCGCCACGCGGGCTCGCCGCTACTGCGCGGCATCGAGGCCGAGCGGGAGATCACCCTGCCCGGCGGCGCCAGCGTGTTCGCGATCGAGATGTCGGCGCTCCACTTCGGCGACCCCAGGAGCGTCCGCTACGCCTACCGGCTGGAGGGCTTCGACAAGGACTGGATCGAGACCGACGCCGAGCACCGGCTGGCCACCTACACCCGGCTGCCCCCCGGCGACTACGTGCTGCACGTGCGCGCCCGCACCAAGGGCGGCATCTGGAGCGCCCAGGAGGCCACGCTCCTCATCCACGTGCTGCCTCCCTGGTGGCGCACCCGCGGGGCGATCGTCGGGTGGGTCGTCCTCACCATGCTCCTGGCGGCGGCGGTCGCCGCCGAGCTGCAGCGGCGCACCCGGGTTCGGGTGGCGCTCGCCGAGAGCGAGACGCTGCGGCGCGCCAGCGTCACCGACGCGCTCACCGGCCTCTCCAACCGCCGGTTCCTGACCGCCTACCTGGAGCACGAGGTGCCGGTCTCGCTGCGCGCCTACGACGTGCAGGGGCCGGAGGCCGAGGGGGCCGACCTCGTCTTCCTGGTCATCGACGTCGACCACTTCAAGCCGATCAACGACCGCTACAGCCACGGCACCGGCGACCGCGTGCTGGTCGCCATAGCCCAGGCGCTGCGCGAGCAGGTCCGCGAGTCCGACCTGGCGGTGCGCTGGGGAGGCGACGAGTTCGTGATCGTCTCGCGCTCCATCGACCGGCAGCACGCCGGCGCCACCGCCGAGCGCCTGCGGCGCGCCGTGGAGGCGCTGGACGTCGGGCTGTCCGAGGGATGCACCGTCTCGATCGGCTACGCCGCCTTCCCCTTCCTGCCGCACGCGCCGCGGGCGCTGAAATGGGAGCAGGCGCTCGACCTGGCCGATCGGGCCCTGTTGATAGCCAAGCGCCGCGGGCGCAACTCCTGCACCGGCTTCGAGGCACGGAGCGGGCTCACCGTCCACGCGGTGATCGAGATGCTGTCCGGCGGGCCGGAGGCGGAGCTGCCTGCGGGCCTGGTGGCCCTCACGCCGGCGCCGTCGCTGGCGATCGCGCAGTCCGCCAGCGCGTGAGGGGCCTCGCCCTCTCGCCGGCGGGGCGCTTCCATCTGACTGAAGAGGAGGCGGCGCCGGCGCTGACCGCCGCTGCCGCCGGCCGGCTGGAGAAGGCGTTCGCCAAGGGGCCCGGCGAAGGGCTCCTCTTCCTGGCCACCGCCGCCCTCACCTGGGAGCTCGGAGCTACGCTCTCCTTCGGGCGAGAGCTGGCGCGCCTCTACCTGGGGACGCTCTGTGCCCAGCCCGACCTGGAATCGGTGCGCGACGCGCCGGCGCTGCCGCCGCCGCGCGCCGAGCTGGAGGCGCTGGTGCTGGGCGCGCCGCCGATGGCCGGCGCCGAGTACCTCACCGCCGAGCGGCTGGAAGACGTCTGGCGAGAGCTCGAGTCGGCGGTCACCGCCGAGCTGCGGGCCCACCGCGGAGACGTCGCCACTTGGCTCGCCGAGCGGAACCCGCTCTGGTCTCAGGTCGGACGGGTCTCCTTCCACCTGGCCGAGAACAAGGCCGATCCCGAGTCGCCGTTCGCGTTCCTGGTGACCTACGCGCCCCGGCTCACCCGACAGGGGCGCGTCCAGTACACGCCGCTCTCGCGCGCGCTCTCGGCCGCCGGTGGCAAGGAGGCGCTGCTCTCCCTGCTCACCCCGCTGCAGCGCGCCGCCCGGAAGAGCGCGCTGCTCCGGGAGCTGGTGGACTCGGGAGCGATCTTCCACCCGCTGGCCTGGAGTCCGGCGCAGGCGCACCGGCTGCTGCAGGAGGCGCCGCTCCTCCACGACAGCGGAATCGTGCTGCGGCTCCCCGATTGGTGGCGCTCGGCGCGCCCGCCGCGCCCCGAGGTGGTGATCAAGCTCGGCGAGAGCGCGGCCGCCGGCCTGGGCCTCGACGCCCTGCTGGACTTCTCCGCCGAGCTGTCGCTGGGAGGCGAGACGCTCAGCCGCGGCGACGTGGAGGAGCTGCTGGCCGGCGAGGGGGGCCTGGTCTCCTTCCGCGGCAAGTGGATCGAGGTCGACAAGGAGAAGCTGGCGCAGGCGCTGGCGCACTGGCAGGAGGTCGAGAAGACCGCCGCGGACGGGCTGACGTTCCTGCAGGGCATGCGTCTGCTGGCCGGCGCGCGCATCGGCGACGGCGCGGGCGAGCCGGCCGCCGCCGCCGAGATCACCCGCGTGCTGCCGGGCGAATGGCTGCGCCAGGCGCTGGACGAGCTGCGGCGCGCGCCCGCTCCGCTGGGCGATGTCCTGGGCTCGCGCCTGCACGGCACGCTGCGCCCCTACCAGGAGCGCGGCGTCGTCTGGATGGACACGCTGCTGCGCCTCGGCCTGGGCGGCTGCCTGGCCGACGACATGGGGCTCGGCAAGACGGTGCAGGTGATCGCGGTGCTCCTTCTTCTCAAGCAGCGGAAGGCGGAGTACCCCTCGCTGCTGGTGCTGCCGGCCTCGCTGCTCTCCAACTGGACCGCCGAGCTGGAGCGCTTCGCGCCCAGCCTGCGCACTGTGGTGGCGCACCCCTCGGCGCTGGGAGCCGCCGACCTGGCGGCGCTGGCCGAGGCCTCGTTCGAGGACTACGACGTGGTGCTCACCACCTACGGCACCCTGATGCGCCAGCCCTGGCTGCAGGACCGCAGCTTCACGCTCTGCGTGCTGGACGAGGCGCAGGCGATCAAGAACCCCTCGGCCAAGCAGACCCGCGCCGCCAAGGCGGTGAAGGCGCGGGGGCGCCTGGCGCTGACCGGGACGCCGGTGGAGAACCGGCTCGGCGACCTATGGTCGATCTTCGACTTCGCGGCGCCCGGCCTCCTCGGCTCGCCCAAGGCGTTCGGCGACTTCACCAAGCGGCTCGCCAAGGCCGGCGCCGGCTACGCGCCGCTGCGCGAGCTGGTGCGCCCCTACATCCTGCGGCGGCTGAAGACCGACCGCTCGGTGATCGCCGACCTGCCGGAAAAGACCGAGATGACGGCCTACTGCACGCTCTCGAAGCGCCAGGCGTTCCTCTACGAGCGCGCCGTGAAGGAGCTCGCCAAGCGGATCCAGACCTCCTCCGGCATCGAGCGCAAGGGGCTCGTCCTCTCCACCCTCATGCGCCTCAAGCAGATCTGCAACCATCCGGCGCAGGCGCTGGGGGACGGGGAGTTCGCGCCCGACGAGAGCGGCAAGTTCGCGCGCCTGGCGCAGCTCTGCGAGGAGGTCGCCAGCCGCCAGGAGAAGGTGCTGGTCTTCACGCAGTTCCAGCAGATGACCGCGCCGCTCTCGGCTTTCCTGGCCGGCGTCTTCGGGCGCGGCGGCGTCGTGCTGGACGGCACCACACCGGTGGCGCGCCGGCGCGGCCTGGTGGAGGCGTTCCAGGGCGAAGACGGGCCGCCCTTCTTCGTCCTCTCCGTCAAGGCGGGCGGCACCGGGCTCAACCTCACCGCGGCATCGCACGTCATCCACTTCGACCGCTGGTGGAATCCCGCGGTGGAGGACCAGGCGACCGACCGCGCGTTCCGCATCGGGCAGAAGCGCAACGTGCTGGTCCACAAGTTCGTCTGCCAGGGAACGGTCGAGGAGCGGATCGACGCGCTGCTGCTGTCCAAGAAGAGCCTCTCCAGGGAGCTGCTGGAGGGGGGCGGCGGCGAGGTGCTGCTGACCGAGCTTCCCGACGAGGAGCTGCTCCGGCTGGTGGCGCTGGACGTTAGCTCGGCTTTGTCGGACCAGTAGGTGGCGGCGTACCGCATAAACTAACTTAGTGCCGCGACGATGGCGCCGCCGGGCGTATCCGAAGTACCCGGACTACATCTCCGCCGAGGAGCGCCGCCGCCGCCTGGAGAAGGAGCGGGCCCGCTTCGCGACGCCCGAGGCGGTGCGCGTCGCCGGCCGCCAGATCGCGCAGACGTTCTGGGGACAGGCCTGGTGCCGCAACCTGGAGCGCTACAGCGACCTCGCCAACCGCCTCCCCCGCGGCCGCACCTACGTGCGCAGCGGCGCCGTGCTGCAGCTCTCGATCGAGCCGGGCGTCGTGCGGGCCCGGGTGATGGGGACCTCGCTCTACCGCGTCACCGTCGAGATCCTGCCGCTCCCAGCGAAGCGCTGGCTGGCGATCAAGCAGGACTGCGCCGGCCGGATCGACTCGGTGGTCGCGCTGCTGGAGGGGAAGCTGCCGCCGCACGTCATGGAGGTCGTCACCCGTGAGGGGACGGGCCTTTTCCCGGCGCCAGGGGAGATCGCGTTCGACTGCACCTGCCCCGACTTCGCCAGGCTCTGCAAGCACATCGCCGCCTTGCTCTACGGCGTCGGCGTGAAGCTCGACCAGCAACCCGAGCTGCTCTTCGCGCTGCGCGGAGTCGACCACCATGAGCTGGTGGCCGAGGCGCCGCGCCTCTGGCAGAGCGCGCCGAGCGGCTACCGCCGCGTCGAGGGGGACCTCTCCAGCATCTTCGGCGTCGAGATCGCCGAAGAAGACCGGATGGAGTAGATGGGCGCTCCGCTGGCCGTCGTCCTGGCCCTGGCGTCGGTTCCCATCGTCTGGCAGCCGCAGCCGAGCAGCAGCGCCGAGCGCCTGCGCGGCGTGAGCGCGCCGAGCGATCGCGTCGCCTGGGCGAGCGGCAACAAGGGCACCGCGCTGCGCACCACCGACGGCGGCGCGACCTGGACGCGCCTGACCGTTCCGGGGGCCGAGGCGCTCGACTTCCGCGACGTCGAGGCGTTCGACGCGAACACCGCGCTCCTCCTGTCGATCGGCCCGGGGGACGCCTCGCGCCTCTACAAGACGACCGACGGCGGCGCGACCTGGACCCGGCCCTTCACGAACGCCGACCCGAAGGCGTTCTACGACGCGATCGCGTTCTGGGACCGGCGCAACGGTCTGGCCTTCGGCGACCCGGTGGACGGCCGCTTCACCGTGATACGCACGACCGACGGCGGCGACAGCTGGACGCCGGTGCCGCCGGCCAACCTGCCGCCGGCGCTCGAGGGCGAGGGCGCCTTCGCCGCCAGCGGGACCTGCCTGGTGGTCGAGGGTACCCGCAACGCCTGGTTCGGGACCGGCAGCGCGGCACGGGCACGGGTCTTCCGCTCCACCGATCAGGGCGTCACCTGGCAGGTCGCCGAAACGCCCGTCGCCGCCGGCGTTCCCTCGGCGGGCCTCTTCTCGCTGGCCTTCCGCGACGCGCGGCACGGCATCGCGGTGGGCGGCGACTACCGCAAGGAGCACGAGGGGGGCGACAACGTCGCGGTCACCGAGGACGGCGGCGCGACCTGGAAGCCGGCGCCGTCGCGGCTCCGCGCTTTCCGGTCGGCGGTGGCGTTCGTGCCCGGCTCTGGCGGAAAGCGGCTGGTCGCGCTCGGGCCGGCCGGCACCGACGAATCCGCCGACGGCGGCGCGAGCTGGCAGGCCACTTCCGAGGAGGGCTTCCACGCGCTGGCGGTCTCCCCTTCGGGCGACAGGGCCTGGGCCGTGGGTGAGGGCGGGCGCATCGCGATGCGCGCGCTCCGGACGCATTAGGATCGACATCATGTATTCCCCGGATGCCTACCATCGTGCGCTGGTCTTCGCGGCCGGCAAGCACCGGGAACAGAAGTTCCCCGGCAGCGACCTCCCCTACCTGGTCCACGTGGTGACGGTGGCCTCGGAGGTCATCGCGCACCTGCCGCGCCTCGCTCTCGACGACCCGGACCTCGGCGTCGTCTGCGCCCTCCTCCACGACACGATCGAGGACACCGCGACCACCTACGCCGAGGTCGCCGAGTCGTTCGGCGCGGCGGTCGCCGACGGAGTCGCCGCGCTCAGCAAGGACCCGTCCCTGCCCAAGGAACGAAAGATGCCCGACACCCTGGAGCGCATCCAGCGTTCGCGGCGCGAGATCTGGGTGGTGAAGCTGGCCGACCGCATCGCGAACATGGACGCCCCGCCGCACTACTGGACCCAGGAGAAGCGGCTCTCCTACCGGGAGGAAGCGGCGCTGATCGCCGACACCCTGGGCAGCGCCGCGCCCGTGCTGGAGGCTCGGCTGAGGGAGCGGATCGCCGCCTACCCCGTCTGACCGACGGGCCTTCCAACCTTTTGCCCCTCGGCGGCGTCATAGTCCCGTGAATGCCTTGTGGATCGGCGATCCCGTGGGCCTGACGCACGACCAGGAGGAGCTGGCCTGGCTGGAGGCCTTCCGCCGGGGCGAGCCGGGCGGGGCGGCGCCCCTCTACGACCGGCACGGCGAGCGGATGAAGAGCATCGCCCGGAACCTCCTGGGGAACGGGCCCGACGCCGAGGACGCCGTCCAGGACGCCTTCCTCAAGGCGTTTCGCTCGGCCGAGGACTTCCGGGGCACCTGCCGCCTCTCGACCTGGCTCTACCGGCTGGTGGTGAACACCTGCTACGACCTCCTGCGCCGCAAGAAACGGCGTCCGGTGGCCCAGCCGCTGGATGACGTGATCTCGATGCCCGCCGCCGCCGAGGACCACGAGCTTCGCCTCTCGCTGGAGCAGTCGCTCTCGCAACTCGGGGAGCGGCCCCGCACCGCCTTCCTGCTCTACGCGGTCGAAGGCCTCAGCCACAAGGAGATCGGCGAGGTGCTGGAGATCTCCGAGAGCGGCTCCAAGTCGCTCCTCTTCGAGGCCCGGCGGAAGCTGCAACGCCTCCTGCTGGAACGGCCAGGAAGGGACGTCCGATGAACGACCTCTGCCAAGCCTACGAGGACGCCCTGCTCTCCGAGGACGCCGGCCGCCAGGCCGAGCTCTCGGCCCACGCCGCCGGCTGTGCCGCCTGTCAGGACAAGAGAGCGCTCTGGCAGAGGATCGAGCGCGTCGCCCCGACTCTCCGCAAGTCCTGGGAGAGCCCGGACCTCCTGGCGCGCATCCAGGAAACGGCCGCGCGGCCCGCCCGCCCCGTGCCTTTTGTCTCGGTCTGGGGGAAACGCCTGGCCCTGGCCGCGGTGCTGGCGCTCTTCGCGGTCGCCACGCTGATCGGCGTGCGCACGCCGGTCCCCGCCGAGCCCGGCTTCGGGCTGCCGGAGATCCCGCGCGAGACGCTCCTCTCCGACGACAGCCTCGAGAAGGTCGAGAAGACGGAGGCCGCCTACCGCACCTCCATCGACGAGCTCGAGCAGCGCGCGCGCCCGCGCCTGGAGAACGCCACCTCACCCCTCCTCGCCAACACCCGCGAGAAGCTGCTGGTCCTCGACGCGGCCATCGCCGAGTGCCGGCGCGAGATCGAGCGCAACCAGCTCAACACCCACCTCAGACGGGAGCTGCTGGCGATGTACGTCGAGAAGACGAAGACGCTGCAGGGCCTCTTCCCTGAGAGCAACGGAGACAAGTCATGAAGCTCGTCCGCCTCGCCCTCCTCCTCCTGCTCCTTCCGGCCGCCGGCGCCCTGGCCGACCGCCCTCGCGTGGAACGCGAGTTCCAGAAGACGCTGCCGCTGGCGACCGGTAAGCGGCTGCGGGTGGAGCACTCCAGCGGCGAGGTCGCGGTGAAGACGCACCCCGGCTCGGAGGTGCGGATCCACGCCTGGATCCGCGTCTCGGCCTCGCCCCAGTCGACGGCCCAGGAGTTCGCCGACGCAATCCAGATCGAGGCCGAAGCCGACTCCGGCGGCGTCAGCGTGCGCACCCGCTACCCGGAGCGGCGCGTCATCGTGAACATCTCCTACTCGGTCGACTACGAGATCGACATGCCGGCCGGCGCGCTCCTGGACGTGAGGAACCGCTTCGGGTCCGTTTCCGCGGTCGGGGTGAAGGGGGGCACATCCGTGGAAAACGCCAACGGCAGCGTGACCCTGCGGGAGGGCGGCGGCACGCAGCAGGTCACCAGCTCGTTCGGCTCGGTGACGGTGACCGGCGCCGCCGGCGACCTGACGGTCACGAACGCCAACGGCGACGTGATCGTCACCGGCGTCGACGGCGCCGCCGAGCTCACCACCCGCTTCGGCAAGGTGGTCGCGAAGAGCGTCAGCGGGAAGGTCAACGTCACCGGCGGCAACGGCGACGTGACCGTCACCGACAGCGGGACGGCCTCGATCACCACCTCGTTCGGCGCCATCCGCTTCAACAATGTGAAGTCGATGCGCTGCGTGGGCGCCAACGGCAACGTCACCGGCAGCAAGGTCGCCGGCGCGGTCTCGGTGCGCAACTCGTTCGGGGCCGTGGACCTCAGCGACGTCGGCGGACGGCTGGAGGTGCACAACGCCAACGGCAACGTGAAGGTGCGCGGGGTCCGCGGCGCCGCCCAGCTGGAGACGAGCTTCGGCGTGATCGACGCCGAGGGCATCGGCGGCGACCTCACCGCCGAGAACTCCAACGGCGGCATCGGCGCGCGCTCGGTGGAGGGCTCGGCCCGGGTGCGGACCACGTTCGGAGCCGTCAACCTCTCGGAGATCTCCGGGGCGGTGGACGTCGACGATTCGAACGGCTCGATCGACGTGCGCGAGCCGGGCCGGGCCGGCGCGGACTGCCGGCCGATCACCTTGAAGACCTCCTTCGGCACCGTGAAGATCGCGCTGCCCGAGAGCGCCGGCTACGACGTCGACGCGCGCACGTCGTTCGGATCCATCCAGAGCGACTTCTCGCTCTCGGCGGACCGGGAGCTCTCGAGCAGCGCCATGCGGGGCAAGATCGGCGACGGCCGTTGCAAGCTGGTCATCGCCAACAGCAACGGCGGCGTCCAGATCCTCAGGGGAGGCGGCCGGCGCTGATCAGCCGACCCGCGAGAGCTCGGAGAGCTCACGGGCGACGTCGTCCGGGATGTCGCCGCTCTCCGGGAGCTCGCCGTCGGGCGTGGAGCGATCCACGACCTCGGGGAGCACCTCGGCCAGGTGGGTGGCCGCCTGCTGCCGCCCGATGCCCAGCTTGGCGGCCAGCTGCTCCAGGATGCTTGGGCCGAGCGCCGTCTCCAGCTGCCCCGGCTCGACCGGGTGGTTGGCTCCCCGGTTGACCCACGAGCCGAACACGTTGCCGAGGCCTCCGTTCTTCATCTTCTCGCTGAGGCCGCGCAGCCCGCCGTTCCGGCGGATGAGCTCGATCGCGCCGAGGATCACGGCGGCCTTGAGCGCGGTGTTGCCCCGACCACCCATCGTCTGAGGTCCCTTACCGATATCGAAGACACCCATGGCATAGCCCTCCTGAAGGATTTCCAATGCGAGCCTCGTGCCGCCCGGCCGTTTCCGCGGGCGTCGCGCTCGCGCAGTACACTCCGGGGGGTGCGCGTCTGTCTGCGGGCGCTGCTGGTCCTGACGGCGACCCTGTCCCTCGGCCCCCTGCTTGCGGAGGAGCCGCCGCTGCTCGACCTCGCGAAGTGGCGGGGCCAGGTAGTGCTGGTCGACTTCTGGGCCTCCTGGTGCGTCCCTTGCCGGCAGTCCTTTCCCTGGATGGCGGAGATGCGTCAGGCCCACGGCGCCAGGGGTCTCACCGTGGTCGCCGTGAACCTCGACGACGACGCGGCCGCCGCCGCCCGCTTCCTGGCCGCTACCGCCGGCGACTTCACCCAGCTGCGGGACCCGGAGGGGCGCCTGGCACGCGCCTACGGCGTGACCGTGATGCCGAGCTCTCTACTCTTCGACCGCCAGGGAAGGCCGGTCTACCGGCACGAGGGGTTCCATCCGGAGCGGCGCGCCGAGTACGAGCGCCACATCGTCGAGCTGCTCGAGGACCGCGGACCGCAGGCGGCGCTGGCGATCGCTCCGGCCCGCCGCGTCGCGCTGGGCGTGCACCCGTGGGAGCGCTCGGTCCTGGCCGACCCGGCCATGCGGCTCCTCTCCGACCCGCTGGAGCTGGAGCTCGACGACCACATCTACTTCAGCAAGGAGGCCTCCAGCGGCGGGCGCGGCTTCGGCGGCGGAGGCTGCGGCTGCAACTGAAGGGCGGGCGCCCCCGAAAGCTCATGGCCGGCTCGCTCTTCGCGGCCACCGCCTCGCTGCTGGGCGCGTCGGCCGGTCCGTCGATCGCGCAGGAAGCCGACCGCCCCTGGGCGTTCGACGCCTCGCTCTCTTACTACGGCGAAGAGGAGCGGGTGAAGGACGGCAGCTTCGGCCTCCACGTCACCCGCCGGCTGAAGGGCGGCTCGCTGAGCCTGCGCCTGGCGGTGGACACGCTCACCGGACCCTCGGCCAGCGGCGCGGCGCCGTCCCTGCGGCCGCAGACGTTCACCGCCCCGTCGGGAGACGACCGCTACCAGATCGGAGCGCGGGAGAAGGTGCTGGACCCGACGTTCCTGGACACGCGCTTCGCCGGCGCGCTCAGCTGGAGCCAGCCGCTGGGAGCGCGCGGCGAGGCCGACGTCGGCCTCTCGGTCTCCAGCGAATACGACTACCTCCACCTCGGCGCCAACGGACGCTACGCGCTCTCGCTGAACGAGCGGAACACCACGGTCGCCCTGGGCATCGCCTTCGCGCGCGACACGCTCCGGCCGGTGGGGGGCGCGCCGATACCCTTCGCCCCGATGCTGCCGGTGGGCCGCCACGACAACAAGCTCGGCCACGAGTCGAAGACGGTGGCCGACCTCCTCGTCGGCATCACCCAGGTCCTTGGACGTCAAACGATCGGGGAGCTGAACTACTCCTTCAGCCGCTCCAGCGGCTACCTGACCGACCCCTACAAGATCCTGTCGGTCCTGGACCCGGCCACCGGCGACCTCACCCCGGGCCCCGGCCTCCCCGGCCTCTACCTCTTCGAGCACCGGCCCGACCGGCGCGCCAAGCACAGCCTCTTCGCGCAGGTGAAGCACCGCTTCGGGGGCCCGATCGCCGACGTCTCCTATCGCTTCATGACCGACGACTGGGGCGTGGTCTCGCACACGGTGGACTTCCGCTTCAGGCAGCCGATCGGCGAGACCTGGTACCTGCAGCCGCACCTGCGCTGGTACCGGCAGTCGGCCGCGGACTTCTACCGCCCGTACCTCCTGAACGGCGACCCGCTGCCCGAGCACGCCTCGGCCGATTACCGCCTCGGCGGCCTGGACGCCTACACCGTCGGCGTCAAGGTCGGGGTCCCGCATCGCGGGACACGCGAGCTATCGGTGCGGGTGGAGTACTACCGGCAGGAGGGGCGCGGCCCTGAGGGCGCGGCCTTCGGCCTGTTGACCGGACTCGACCTTTTCCCCACGCTCAACGCGCTCATCGGGCAGCTCGAGTACCGCTTCTGAGCCCGCCGCGCCGGACGCGCCTGCGGCGCGCCCAGGGCTACTGGCACGGGACGTTCGAGGCGATGGCGAGCCCCTGTCAGGTGCTCGTCGACGCGGAGGAGCGCCGCGCCGCCGAGCGGGTGCTGGCGGCCGTGGCCGGCGAGGTCTGGCGCATCGAGGCGACCTACAGCCGCTACCTTCCGGGCAACGCCGTCTACCGCATCAACGCCAGCGGCGGGGAGCCGGTCGAGGTGGACGACGAGACGGCCAGCCTCCTCGACTACGCGGCCCGCCTACACGAGCTGAGCGACGGCCGCTTCGACGTGACCTCCGGCGTGCTGCGCCGGGCCTGGCGCTTCGACGGCAGCGATCGACTCCCCTCGCCGGAGGCGGTGGAGGACGCCCGCCGCTGCGTCGGCTGGGACCGCGTCTCCTGGGACGGCCGCACGCTGCGGCTCGAGCCCGGCATGGAGATCGACTTCGGCGGCTTCGGCAAGGAGTACGCGGCCGACCGCGCCGCGGCGCTGGCGGCGGTGGCCACCGGCGCCAGCTGCCTGGTGAACCTCGGCGGCGACCTGGTGGTCACCCGCCCGCGCCGCGAGCTCGAGCCCTGGCTCGTCGGCATCGAGACGCCCGACGTGCCGGTCCCGGTGGCCGCCCGGGAGATCCGGCTGACCGCCGGCGCGCTGGCGACCAGCGGCGACGCCCGGCGCTTCCTGCTGAAGGACGGCGTCCGCTACGGCCACATCCTGGACCCGACCACCGGCTGGCCGGTGCGCGGCGCGCCCCGCTCGGTGACGGTCGCCGCCGGCACCTGCCTGGACGCCGGCATGCTGGCCACCTTCGCGATGCTGCAGGGACCCAGTGCCGAATCGTTCCTGAAAGATCAGGGCGTCCGGCACTGGGTGTTCCTGTAGCTGAAGTTCTAGGGAAGCCTCTTGGCGATCTGGATCGACGGGTCGTTGGTGATGTTGTCGCCGACGGTCGCGTAGACGAAGGCCGCGCCGCTGGTCACCTGCACGGTGACGCTCTCGTTGCCGGTGAGCGACAAGCCCTCGAAGATCTGCGACGAGAGCCTCTGGATGTAGAACGTGCCGGTGAAGTTCTCGGTGAAGGTGCGGATCACCTGGCCCTGCGCGTTCCGCACCGTGAAGGTGAGGGTCGCTCCGGAGGGCAGCGTGAAGAGCCCGACGCTGAAGCGGAAGCGCTGGAAGTCGGGCGGCGCCAGCAGCACCGCGGTCTCTCCGGTGTGCAGCGCCTCGCTGGGTGGCAGCGCGTCCTCGACGACGCCGGTGGTACCGGCGGCGCCGGCGTCGTTGTAGACACGGGCCCGCACGACCGGAACGCCGCCTCCTTCGGGCACCACGTCGAGGCTGCCGGCCCCGCTGGTGCCGATGAGGGCGAGCACGTCGGTGATCTCCAGCGTCTGGCGCGGCTGCAGCGTGTAGCGGGTGAAGGCGTCTCCTTCCGAGCCCTCCCTCTCCCGGGAGTGGAAGACCAGGCGGCCGAAGGCGACGGTGTCGGTCGGGTTGGTGAGCTGTACCGAGGTCCGGAAGAACGAGCCGTTGAGGCCGGCGGCCGAGGCCACCGTGACCAGCGTCGCCGCCGCGGTCCCCGGCTGCGGGTTCGGTCCCACCGTCACCTGCACCCGGCTGGTGCGGGTGCCGCCCGGTCCGGTGACGGTGAGCGTGTAGGTCGTGGTGCTGGTCGGGTGCACGGTGATGGTGCCGTTCACCGGCACCACTCCGATCCCCTGGTCGATGCTGGCCGAGGTGGCTCCGGTGGTGAACCAGGAGAGCGTCGACTCCTCTCCGGCGATCACCGCCGCCGGGCTGGCCGAGTAGAAGACGACGACCGGCGCCGCTTCGGTCGAGCCGCCGACGGTCACCGTGACGCTGTTGGAGAAGACCTGCTGGAACGTGCCCTGGTTCAGCGACCAGACGCGGTAGGTGTAGGTGCCGGGCGCCAGGCCGGCGTCCACGATCTGCTGCGCGCTGCCGGCGGGACAGATGTCGTTGAAGAAGCGGGTGCCGATCTGCTGGAAGGCGCCGTTGGCGCCGGCCCGCTCGATGACCTGCGCCGCGGTGCGCCCGTCGGGCTGCGTCACCGAAAGCGTGACCTGGTTGGCGGTGGTGCCGGTGAGGCTCAGCGCCGGAGCCGAGGGGGGCGTCTGGAACGAGTCGTCCAGCCAGACGCCGGTCGCGGCGACGTCGCAACCCTTCACCCGGACCCAGTACTCGTAGACGCGGTCGGGCGTCTCCAGGGTGGCCGTGTAGCTGAGGCCGGTCGTCTCGGCGACGACGGCCAGCGCCGGGAAGCCGGAGCAATAGTCCGGCGACAGGGCGCGCAGGATCTGATAGGTGGTGCCCACTGGCGCGCCGGCCGGCGCGCTCCAAGCGTAGGTCACCTGGCGAGGCACCGTATTCGTGCCCGATACGAAGCGGAAGTTGGGGATCGTCGTTCCGGTTGGACAGGATTGCGCCCATGCCGGACTCGCCGCCAGCAGGGCGACGGCAAGCGTAGAAACACGGAGGACAAGACGCGTCGAGATCCGGCTATGCATGGGCTCTCCATCGTCCGCTCGATGTGCAGCGGACGCCCCCACCTCGCAACGCCCATGCCGATTCGTGAAGAGGGGCCTAAGAGGGGTCAATGCTCAAGCTGATGACCCGTCCTGTGGCTGTACAACTGACCCATTTCAATCGAATCCGCAGTGACTTACACGCGGCGCAAGATTTGCGTAACCGCCCGGCATGAAGAGCGTGGTCAAGGTCCTTTCCCGTGCGATCGCTGTATTTTTGGCTTTCACCGCTTCCCAGGCGCTCGCCGTCAAGGCGAACCCGAAGCCGGTGACCCGCTACCAGCCGGACGGCACCTCCCTCGAGGTGGTGATGGTCGGTGACGAGCGCGTCGTCTTCGAGGAGACGAAGGACGGTCTCACGCTGGTGCAGGACAACGACGGCTGGTGGGTCTACGCCGACCCGGCCTCGCACGGCCAGGCGGCACTGCGCCCGACGAACCTGCGCGCCGGCAAAGACGACCCGCCGGCGATGTGGAGCAAGCACGCGCGCCCCAGCATCGACGCCGATGCGCTGCCGATCCCCTTCCGGCAGCAGGACGACGGCTCCATCGGCGACCTCTTCCGCGCGCAGGGGCACGGCCGCTCGGCCGGCCGCACCGCTCTGGCCGCGAACATGACCCCGACCTCGGTGCCGGTCCTCGTCATCCTGGTGGAGTTCGCCGACTGGGCGCACACCAGCGCCGCCGGCACGCCGCGCGCCGGTGAGCCCAACTACCAGCCCATCGCCGGACAGTCCAACGCCTCCCCCACCTGGCAGACGCTTTTCAACGACAAGACCGTGCCCGGCGGCCTGAACCACTTCTACAACGAAGCGAGCTACGGCTGGTTCCAGTGGAACGTCAAGGTCGCCCAGCGCGGCAAGGGGCCGAACGGCACCGGCACGCTGGTCAACGACGGCTGGTACGTGAACCCCAACACCATGGCCTCGTGGGGCGGCGACAAGAAGGGCGCCGGCCCGAGCGGCGGCTGCACCCACGACGGCGGCACCGCCATCAAGGGCCTCATCACCTGGGCCGTGCAGGCCGCCGACGCCGACGTCAACTTCGCGCAGTTCGACACCGACGGCAACGGCACGATCAGCGACGCCGAGCTGATGGTCTTCGTGGTGCACGCCCGCGAGGGGCAGGAGAACTACGGCGACGGCTGCGGCACCGCGCCGGCCGACCCGCTCAACGATCACATCTGGTCGCACAAGTGGAACATGGCGGCCAACGTCAGCGTGGACGGCAAGACCATTCCCTCCGGCCACATCTACGCCATCGAGCCCGAGTTCAGCCCGGTCTTCAACTACGCCACCAACCCCTGGACGCTCACCGAGAAGTACTTCGGCGTCGGCGTCTACGCTCACGAGTCGCTGCACACGCTGGGCGCGCCCGACATCTACGACACCGGCTACGACGCGGTCCCGGCCGGCGAGTGGGACCTGATGGACTCCGGCAGCTACAACGGCGCCAAGTCGGGGACCCATCCCGCGCACATGGGCGGGCCGCTGAAGCAGGACATCAAGCTGAACGCCGACAGCGCCGCCACCAGCTACGGCTTCATCCCCGACAGCGCGGTGGTGAACGGGACCCTCTCCGAGGGCGTGAAGTCGATCGCCGGCACCGGCGGTGGCTCCTACGACAACGTCCTGCACCGGCTGGTCGCCCCCAACAACGCCAACGAGTGGTTCCTGATCGAGAACCGCGCCGCCGTCGGCTATTACGAGCCGTACCTGCCGGAGCACGGCCTGGTGATCTGGCACCGCGACCTCTCGGCGTCCGGTTCGGGCAACAACAGCTGGCCGTACCAGGCGGCCGTCCTGCGCAAGGGCTGGGCGAACACCGCGAGCGGCCTCAACGCCGGCGAGCTCGGCGCCGCCCTCTCGCTGGAGGACGGCGAGACCGTCTTCACCGCCACCTCCGATCCGAACAACAAGCTGAACAACGGCTCGGCCTCGGGCCTGAAGGACATCCGCTGCATCGGCGCCGAGGGCTCGCTGATGAGCTACGGCTACGGCGCGGTCTCCGGCTCGCACGTCGGCTACGCCGGCAACAGCGTCAGCGGCGGCGACAACGACCCGTGGATCGACAACGGCGAGAACACCGTCCTGACCGTGAAGGTCCAGAACTCCAGCTGCGCCAGCGCCAGCGCCAGCGGCGTCGCCATCGCCATCTCGGTGGCCGCCGACAGCGAGATCCCGGCCGGACAGGTCAGCATCACCCCTTCCATCCAGAGCCTCGGCACCATCGCCGCCGGCACCACCCTCAACGCCGCCTTCACCGTGCAGCTCAACTGCACCTCCTGCGCCGGCAAGACGCTGAAGCTCGCCTACACCATCAGCGGCACTGGCTTCGCGGACGTGACCGGCAGCTTCACCAAGGACACCAACCAGAACTACCTCTTCCTCGACGCCGCCGACGGCACCGTCCCGGGCTGGTCGAGCACCTCGTCCCTGAACCCGAGCGCCTGCGCCTCGGCCTCCGGCCACGGCAACTGGACGCTCTCGACGCTGGCCGGCTCCCCCTACGGCACCAGCTACCGCACGCCGGTGACCGGCGGCGTGACCTACGCGAACCCCTCCGAGGTCTGGGTCAGCCCGAACATCACCATCCCCGCCGGCACCAACCTCCGCGAGCTGACCTTCTCGCACGCGGCGCAGATTCCCTGCTCCGGCTACAGCCGTGCGCGCCTCTGGGTCTCCACCAACGACGGCGCCAGCTGGACCCGCTGGGACGCCTTCTACAAGGATGCCGGCGACCTCTCCTGGGAGCAGGTCGCTCTCGACATGTCCTCGCTGAACGGCGCGACCCAGGTGCGCTTCATGTTCGCCCTCTACACCTACACCTGCCAGACCGGCTGCTCGGCCACCGCCGGCTGGTACCTCGACAACATCGGCCTGGTGGTGGACCAGGCGGCCGGCGGCCCGCCCAGCAACACCGCGCCCTCGGTGACGATCTCGGCGCCCGGCAACGGCTCCTCCTTCACCCAGGGGACTTCCGTGTCGTTCACCGGCTCGGCCTCCGACACTGAGGACGGCACGCTCACCGGCAGCCTGGCCTGGACCTCGAGCCTCAACGGCGCCATCGGCAGCGGCGGCTCTTTCTCGACCTCGTCGCTCTCGGTCGGCACCCACACCATCACCGCCTCGGTCACCGACAGCGGTTCGCTGACCGGCTCCGCCTCGATCACCGTGACCATCACCTCCCTTTCCAACACCGCGCCGACGGTCTCGATCAGCGCGCCCGGCAACGGCTCCTCCTTCACCCAGGGCGCCTCGGTCACCTTCACCGGCTCGGCCAACGACGCCGAGCAAGGCTCCCTCGGCGGCAGCCTCAGCTGGACCTCCAGCATCAACGGCAGCATCGGCAGCGGCGCCTCCTTCTCGACCTCGTCGCTCTCGGTCGGCACCCACACCATCACCGCCTCGGTGACCGACAACGGCGGACTCACCGGCTCGGCGTCGATCACCGTCACCATCAACGCCCCCACCGGCGACGTCACGCCGCCGGTCATCTCCGGCGTCACCTCGGTGATCACCAACAGCAAGAACGGCAGCTTCGAGGTCCGTTGGACCACCAACGAGCCTTCAACCACGGTGGTCACCATCGGCACCACCAACTACAGCGACACCGCCCTGGTCACCAGCCACGTGAAGTCGTTCCGCGGCACCAAGGGCGCCACCTACACCTACTCCGTCAGCTCGACCGACGCCGCTGGCAACACCGGCACGGCGGGACCCTTCACGCACCAGAACTAGCGTCCTGCACGGGGAGGGCCGTTCCGGCGGCCCTCCTCGTGACAGCATCGGGCCCGTGCCGGCCGGCCGTTACGCGGACGACTTCACCGACTTCGAGGGCGTCGCCTACCTCAACGCCGCCTATCACGGCGCGCTCCCGCTGGTCTCCTCAGCCGCCGCCCAGAAGGCGCTGGAGTGGAAGCAGCGCCCCTACCTGGTGCGCGACGAGATGCACTTCGAGCTCCCCGACGCCTACCGCGCCGCGGCCGCCGCGCTGATCGGCGCGCGCCCGGAGGACGTCGCGGTCACCACCTCCGCCGGCGACGGCATCGCGCTGGTGACGGCCGGGCTCGACTGGCGCGACGGCGACGAGGTCGTGATCCCGGCCGGCGAGTTCCCCTCCAACCGCTTCCCCTGGCTGGCGCTCGCCGAGCGGGGCGTGGTGGTGAAGGAAGTCGAGGACCTGGACGACCTCGAGGGCGCGCTCACGAAGCGCACCCGCGTCGTGTCCACCAGCTGGGTCGGCTATGCCAGCGGCCGCCGCGCCGACATCCATCGCCTCGGGGCGCAATGCCGCGCGCGCGGCGTCCTCTTCGTCGTCGACGGCACGCAAGGGATCGGCGGGCTGCCGTTCGACGTGCGCCAGACGGCGGTCGACGTCCTCGTCTGCGCCGGCTACAAGTGGCTGCTCGGCCCCTACGGTCTCGGCTTCGCCTGGATCTCCCCCGCGCTCGCCGAGCGCCTGCGCCCGCCGCACGTCAACTGGTTCGCGATCGACGGAGCCCGCGACTTCAGCCGGCTCGACCGCTGCGAGCTCCGCACCGTCCCCGGCGCGCGCCGCTTCGACCGCAACGAGCCGGCCGCCTTCACCTGCACCGCCGCCGGCACGGCGTCCCTGAAGTACCTCGCCGAGATCGGCCCGGCCGAGGTGTCCCGGCACGTGCGCGGCCTGCTCGACCGGCTGCTGGCCGGGCTGCCGCCCGCGTTCCGGACGCCGGACTGGTATCGCGAGGAGACCCGCTCCAACATCCTGCGGCTGGAGCCGGTCGACCAGTCGGCGGCACAGCGGGCGATCGAGGCGCTGCGCGCGAGCCGCGTGGTCGTCAGCGCGCGCGAGGGCGCGCTCCGCATCTCGCCGCACCTCTACAACGGCGAGGACGACGTCGACCGCCTGCTCGAAGGGCTCTCCGGCTAGCGAATCATCCAGACGTCGGCCTCACGCGTCGTCTTCAGGTAGACCAGCAGCCGCCCGTCGGCCGAGAGGCCGAACGTGCCGACGTCGCCGGCCAGCGTGCCCGGGGGCAGCAGCTCGCGCGGCTCGCGCCCGGAGCCGTCGAGGCGGCAGAGCGCGCCGCGCTGCGTGGCGTAGAGGAGCCGCTGGCCGTCGGGCAGCCAGAGCGTCCAGCGCGTCGAGGCCGGTGACAGCGTCTGGTAGGCCGCCGAGGCGAACGTGTAGGTGTAGATCCCCTCGGCGACGCCGTCCGGCCGCACCGCGAACCCCAGCAGCCGGCTTCCATCCGGCGACCAGTCGGCCCCGAAGAAGGTGCGGTCCGCCGCCAGGCGCGGCAGCGTGGTGACCGCCCCCTGCCCCTCGGGACGCCCCTGCTCGTAGATGCGGGTGGCGTCGTAGTTGTTGGCGACCAGCCGCGTGCCGTCTCGGGAGAAGCTGGGGTAGTAGAGCGACTGCTGCGGCTCGGCGGCGAGGCGCATCAGGCGCCCGCCGTCCGCCTTCACCGACCAGATCTCGTAGGCCCCGCCGCGGTTCGAGAAGAAGACGATGCGGGTGCCGTCCGGCGACCAGCGCGGCATGCGGTTGCGCCAGTCGTCGTCCAGGAGCTGCGCGTAGGCGGTGCCGTCGGTCCGCACGGTGTAGAGCTTTTCGGTCAGCGCCACCGGCCCGCCGGTGAAGGCCACCACCGACGCGTCGCGGGAGAGCGCCACGTGGTTCGCGATGCGCGAGCCGGCCAGGATGACCGACGGCTCGCCCGCCAGCTCGCCGCGCTCCGGGTCGAACGGCACGCGGTAGATCACCGAGCGTTCCTCTTGAGCGGCGAACGCCAGCGTGCCGGCACTGGAGAGGCTCGGCCAGCCGCACCAGAGCGTCGGCGTGGTGATCGGCACCGGCTCGCCCAGCACGCGGCCGGTCCGCTCGTCGAGCGCCACCCGCCAGAGGTTCATGGTGCCGCCGCGCCCGCTGGAGAAGTAGAGGTAGCGGCCGTCGGGCGACCAGGCCGGGCTCCAGTCGACCGCCGGGTCGCTGGTCACCTCCACCGGCTCGCCGCCGTCGACCGAGACGGTGAAGAGGTCGCGCTGCCCGGTGCGGCTCTGCGGGCCGCGGAGCCCCCAGAACGCGATGCGGTGGCCGTGCGGCGACCAGGCCGGCTGCATGCCGTCGGCGGCGGTCAGCTCGCGCTTGCGCCCGCTGGCCACCTCGATCACCGTCAGGCGGCTCTGCGGGCTGAAGCGCGTGAGCGGGCTGGTGGTCGCCTCCGAGGCGACGACCAGGTAGCGCCCGTCGGCCGAGAAGCTCGGGTCGTAGCCGGCGTCGGTGACGCGCCGTCGCGACTCGCCGGTGGCGCCCATCAGGAAGACGCCGCCCCCCTCGCACTCGGAGCGGAAGGCGATGCGCTCCCCGTCTGGCGAGAAGGCCGGCGCGGTGTCGTCCTCGCGGCAATCCTTGGTGAGCGCGATCGGGTTGTGGCCGCCGACCCGCTGCACGTAGATGTCGGCATTGCCGAGGCTTCGTCCCACGAAGGCCAGCATCTTGCCGTCGGGTGAGAGCCGCGGCGTCTGCTCCACGCCCGGCAGGTCGGTCAGCTGGTGGAAGCGCCCGCTGGGGAGCGCGTCCTCGTGTGGCGGGCCGGGCAGCAGGCGTCCGGCCAGGAACGCCAGCACCCCGACGGTGAGGACCGCCAGCAGCGGCCGGACCCGCGCCCCCGTTCCCGGACGGGGCGGCAACACCCGGCGCGCGGCCACCGGCGTCACCGCGGGCACCACCACTGCGGTCGCCAGCGTCGCCGTGGGCGAGGAGGCCTCGGCGGCGTTGGACAGCGCGAAGGCCAGGTCGCGGGCCGACTGGAAGCGCTGCTCGGGCAGCTTCTCGAGACAGCGCTCCACCACCCGCAGCAGCGCCACCGGCACGCCCGGCCGCAGCTCGGCGATCGACGCCGGGTTGCGGTCCAGGATCGCCGACATGGTCTCCACCGGCGACCCGCCGGTGAAGGCGCGGGCGCCGGCCAGCATCTCGTAGAGGACGCAGCCGAAGCTGAAGATGTCGGAGCGGTGGTCGACGGTCTTGCCGCGCACCTGCTCCGGCGACATGTAGCCGGCGGTGCCGACCACCAGTCCCTCGCGGGTCATCACGTCGGTGCCGCCCAGCTCCCTCAGGGAACCGGGCATGGTGCGGGCGAGCCCGAAGTCCAGGATCTTCACGCGGCCGTCGCGCACCAGGAAGACGTTCTCCGGTTTCAGGTCGCGGTGCACGATCCCCTTGTCGTGCGCCTCGGCGAGCCCCAGCGCCACCGCGGTGCCGATGTCGACGGCAGCGCGCGGAGCGATCCCGCTCGAGTCCCTGAGCCGCGCACCGAGCGTCTCGCCTTCCAGGAGCTCCATGACCGCGTAGGGTGTGCCGCCTTCCGTGCCGATATCGTGCAGCGCCCGGATGCTGGGGTGCGAGAGCTGCGCCACCGCCCGGGCCTCGCGGGTGAAACGGGCCAGCGCGACCGGGTCGCTGGCCAGCCGCTCCGGCAGCACCTTTACCGCCACGTCGCGCCCCAGCCGCGTGTCGCGGGCGCGGTAGACCTCGCCCATCCCGCCGGCCCCGAGCGGGGCGACGATCTCGTAGGGACCCAGACGAGAGCCGGGCTGCAGTCTCGTGGCGCGGGAAGCCTACCTGACCGGAAACACTCGCTCCAGGCACGCGTATCAGCCTTCATCCACCCGGATCGAACGGAGGTGCGCATGCTTCGACGCTCCCTTCCCTTCCTCCCCGCCCTCCTGCTGCTGGCCGGCGCCGTCCCGGCTGCCGCCGCTCAGGGGATCACCTTCCCGCCCAACGGAGACAACCCGCAGGCGTCGGTGACGCAGTCGATCGGCCCGGTGCGGGTGACCGTCGACTACTCCAGCCCGCGCGTGGTGCGCGGCCCGCAAGAAGACAAGCGCGAGGAGCAGCGCTAGCCCGAGCGGCTGCGCGCGACGAGTAACGCCGTATTCACCCCCCAACCGCCGCGCGCCCTTCGGGTTCGGACGGCACGCGGCGTTCCGAACGCCGCCTCGGATATCACGTTAACGGGTCACTGGTGCCCTGGGGCATGAGCGACCTGGGCCTCAACGGCTGCGCGGCCTGCCCCTGGCGCGGCGGAGCCAACGAGAACACCACCTTCACCGCCACCCACGACGTGAAGGTGCAGGGGCAGCCGCTGCCGGCCGGCTCCTACGGCCTCCACTTCATCCCCGGCCAGGAGGAGTGGACCGTCATCTTCTCGAAGGACGCGGCCTCCTGGGGCAGCTACTGGTACGACCAGAAGAACGACGCGCTGCGGGTGAAGGCCAAGCCGGTGAAGGCGCCCTACCGCGAATGGCTGACCTACGAGTTCACCTCGCGCGAGGCCGACAAGGCGACGCTGGCGCTCGGCTGGGAGGAGCTGCAGCTGCCGGTCACCGTCTCGGTGGACGACGTCAACGAGCTCTGGGCCGCGAACATGGAGCGCGACCTGCGCGGCTGGGCCGGCTTCTCCTGGCAGAACTGGCAGCAGGCGGCCGCCTTCTGCGCGCAGAGCAAGGTGAGGCTGCCGCAGGCGCTGAAGTGGGCCGAGCGGGCGGTCAACGACCCTTACGTCGGCGGCCAGGAGAACTTCCAGACGCTCTCCACGCTCTCGCGCCTGCAGGCGCTCAACGGCCAGGCGCCGGAGTCGGCCAAGACGTTCGAGAAGGCGATCAACCATCCGACCGCGCAACCCATCCAGATCCACGTGGCCGCCCGCCAGCTCCTCATCGACGGCAAGAAGGACGAGGCGGTGCGCGTCTTCCAGCTCAACGCCAGGCGCTACCCGAACCAGTGGCCGACGCACGTCGGGCTGATGCGCGCCTACGCAGTCAGCGGCGACAGCAAGAAGGCGCTGGCCGAGGCTCGGCTGGCGCTGGCCCAGGCGCCCGACGAGGGGAACAAGAAGAACCTCCAGAACCTGATCAAGCAGCTCGAGGAGGGCAAGGGGATCCACTGAACGCTATAGGATGCGCCGTGAAGGAGTCGTCATGACCAAGCCGGCCGCTTCCCGCAAGAACAAGCTGACGGTGAAGAAGGACACGCTCAAAGACCTGGATCCGAAGAAGAAGGACATCAAGGGGGGCTACTACAGCCAGGGGAACACGCATTGCAACGACAACACGTGCAATTCCTGCGTGAGCTGTGCTCCGCTGCCAGGCTGCACCGCGGCGATGTGCCAGTTCTAGTAGCCGGTCCGCTCCAGCCAGGAGCCCATCGCCCGCTTCACCTCGGCGGCCAGCCCCTCGGGCGTGATCGGCTCCGCCAGCACGCCGGCCACGCCGGCTAGCTCCAGCGCCTCGCGCACGCCCTCGCCGGGCGGTGCCGACACCACCACCGGCACCCGCCGCAGCTTCTGGTCGGTGGCCAGCACACGAGCGAAGCCGAGGCCGGGCAGGTCGACCAGCGGCTCGGCGTCGGGCGCCAGGTCCCGACCGCCCTCGATCGCCGCGTCCACCACGATCACCGCCGGGTCGTTCTCGAACGCCAGCTTCAGGCCCTGCCGCGCGTCCTCGGCGGTCAGCACGTGATAGCCCTCCCGTTCCAGCGCCAGCGCGCAGAGCACCAGCACCGCCGGATCGCTCTCCACCACCAGCGCAATCGGGCGCGCGCTGTGTACCGCCAGGCTGCGCAGCGCCAAGGTCGCGTTGACGCGGTCGAGGACCACCCCCGCGCTGCGGGGCCGCTCGTCGGGGTCCTTCCTCAGCAGCTCGCTCTCCAGCTCGCGGGTGGGCGCCGAGGCGGCCGACTCCGGCAGCGGCTCCGGAGCCAGGCACAGGTGCGCCGCCTTCAGCTCGGCTGACGTCGCGCCGCGGAACGGCATCGTCCCGGTGAGCATCGTGTGCAGCAGGACGCCGCAGGCGTAGAGGTCGGTGGCGGCCACCACCGCCTCGCCCCGGAACTGCTCCGGGGCCATGTATTCCGGAGTGCCGGCGTCCAGCTCCGGCACCAGCGATGCCGGCGTGGCGATGCCGAAGTCGGTGATGAAGGCGACGCGGTCCTCGTTCACCAGCACGTTGGCGGCCTTGATGTCGCGGTGCACGATGCCGAGCTCGTGCGCGGCGGCCAGTCCCTTGAGGATCTGCCGCAGCAGCGCCAGCGCCTCGGCCTCCGGCAGCGGGCCGTGCCGCCGCAGGAACGCCGCCAGGCTCTCGGCGTCCACGTACTCCATCGAGATGAAGCAGATTCCGCCGGAGAAGCCGATGTCGTAGCTCTGCACCACGTTCCGCTGGCGGACCCGGCGGGCCAGCTTCAGCTCGCGCTTGAACTGCTCCACCACCACCGGCTCCGAGGCGTAGACCGGCGACAGCACCTTCAAGGCCACCGGCTCCTCGATCGTCTCGTCGGTCGCCTTCCAGACGCGCCCCATGCCCCCCTCGCCGAGCAGCCGCTCGATGCGGTAGCGCCCGGCGAAGAGCGCCCCGACGTTGAGGCCCCCCTTCGGCAGCGGCGCGCTCACCACCGCGGCTGCCGCCTCGGCCGCGGCCGCCCGGGAGGCGGGGGTCGGCAGGAGCGTGGCGGCGGTCTCCATGCTCGGCGCCGCCGGGTCCTTGCGGCCGCACTGCCGGCAGAAGCGGTCCTCCACCTCGCAGGGGTGGCCGCACTCGGAGCACTGCGCCTGGGGGGCGGACATCAGTCGGAGGTGGCCGAGACGACCGCCGGGGCGATCGTCGCCATCATCGGCACGTTGATCCTCTGCCAGGAGACCTTGCGGTCGTACACCAGGACGAGGCTGTAGCCGGTGCCCTCGGGACGCGCCAGCAGCCGCATCACCCAGCGCACCAGGGTCCCGATGGCCGAGCTGTTCACGAAGGAGAGCCCGCGCAGGTCCGCCTCGACGGTCGCCACGCCGGAGCGCACCGCCTCTTCCTCGAGCGCGTCGAAGAACGGGTTCAGCAGCGCGGCCGGGTCGCGGACCGCGATGGTGCCGTGGAGGGAGATCCGCAGCCGGTCGCCGGCGAGCTCGGGCAGGATCTTCAGCCCCTCGGCCGCGAAAGGCGCCAGTCCGCCGCTCATGCCGACTCCAGCGGGAAGATGGCGTGCACCGAGACGGTGCCGCCGTCGGTCTCCAGGCGGAGCCGGGCCGAGCCCTCGTGGCGGATGCGCACCAGCCCCAGGCGGCCGGTGCCCTCAGCGGCGGCCCCCACCTCGCGCATCCGGGCGAGGTACGTCGACTCCGGGTCGCCGGCGGTCGCCAGCGCGAACTCGCGCCGCAGCGCGTTGAGCTGCTCGGGCTCGGCGGCGTTGCTGACGCAGACGTCGACCTCGTCGCTGGTGGTCCGGATCGAGAGCCGGCAGGACTCCTCCGACGCGTACTTCACGGCGTTCTCCAGCAGCTCCGAGGTGGCCATGGAGATCTGCTCGGCGCGGTCCTGATCGGCCAGGCCGATCAGGAAGTAGCTGGCCACGAACTTCCGCAAGCAGCTGATGTGCGTCCAGCGCGGCCGGAAGCGGAGCTCGACGTACTCTGAGGGTTCGGGGGCGACACTCATGCCTGCGCCATTGTCACCCGCCGTGGCGTCGAACGGGAGGAGCTCGCTGGGCGACCTCCTCTCGATGGGGGTCTGCGCCGCGGTCTGGGGGACGACCTGGTACGCGGTGACGCTCCAGCTCGGCGCGGTGGACGCGATGGTCTCGGTCGTCTACCGCTTCAGCGTGGCCACGGCGCTCCTCTTCCTCTGGTGCGTCCTGCGCCGCGAGAGGATCGCGCTCACGCCGCGGCAGCACGCCGACACGGCCGGGCTTGGCCTCTTCGGCTTCACGCTCTCCTATGGGCTCACCTACGAGGCCGAGACCCGGGTGGTGTCGGCGGTGGTGGCGGTGCTCTTCGCCTCGCTGGCCTTCACGAACCTGGCGGCGTTCCGCCTGGCCTTCGGCCAGCGGGCGCGCCCGTCGGCCTGGCTGGCCTCGGCGCTGGGCGCAGCCGGGGTGGCCCTCCTCTCCTGGGGCGAGATCGCCGAAGCGGGAGGCTCGGCCTCGGCGGCGCAGGGGCTGGCGCTCTCGCTGCTGGCGGTCCTGGCCACCGCGATCGGGAACGTCTTCGCGCACCGCGCCCAGGAGGCCGGCGCGTCGATCGCGGCGTCGACCGCCTGGGCCACGCTCTACGGCACGCTCTTCCTGGTCCTCTACGTCGTGGCCAGCGGCCGCCCCTGGAGCTTCGCGGCGACGCCGCGCTACGTCCTCTCGCTCCTCTACCTGGCGACGCTGGGCTCGGTGGTCGCCTTCCTCCTCTACTTCCGGGTGGCGCGCTCGCGCGGCTACACCGCCGCCTCCTACATCCTGGCGCTCACGCCGATCCTGGCGATGGGGATGTCCACGCTCTTCGAGGCGAAGCGCTGGAACGCCCTCGACCTGGCCGGCGTTACGGTGGTGCTGGCGGGCCAGTGGCTACTTCTGCGGGGCCGCTGAGAGCCGGCAGCGGGCCAGGAGCGCCACGAACTCGCTGACGTAGCGCGGCGTGTCGCTCGCGGTGAGCGTCGCCGCGCACCAGCGGCGCCGCAGCCCGCCCCCGGAAAGCCGGATGCCGATCAGCGTGCCGGCCGCCAGCTCGCGAGCCACTGCCCAGCGCGCCAGCACGCTGATGCCGAGCCCGGCCTTCACCAGCTCCAGGATCGCCTCGGTGAGCTGGATCTCCATCAGCGCCCGCGGCTCGACGCCGGCCGGGCGCAGCACCCGCGCGAAGAGCGTGCTGTCCTCCGGACCGGTGTAGAGGATCAGCGTCTCGGCGGCGAAGTCCTCGGGGCGAATCCGCTTGCGCGCGGCCAGCGGGTGGCGCGGGCTCATCACCGCCAGCATCTCGTCCCGGAAGAGCGGCCGCGCCGAGACCCGCGGGTCGGTAACCGGCGTGCTGACGATCGCCACGTCCAGCCGGCCGGCCAGCAGCGCCTCCAGCGGCCGGCGGGTGGCCTCGGCCACGATGCGCACGTCGACCAGCGGGTGCGAGCGGGCGAACTCGGCCAGCACCGGCGGCACCCAGTGGTAGCAGGTGTAGCACTCGGTGGCGATGCGCAGCGCGCCCTCGCGCCCCGAGGCCACCAGGCCCACCTCGTCCTCGACGCGCTTGACGGCGGTGAGCAGCGGACCGGCCGAGCGCAGCAGCTTCTCGCCGGCCGAGGTGGGCACCATCCGCTTCTTCAGCCGCAGGAAGAGCGGGGTGCCGAGGCGCTCCTCCACGTCGCGCAGCTGGTGCGACAGCGCCGACTGCGTCAGGTGCAGGCGGCCGGCCGCCCGGGTGACGCCGCCCTCCTCGGCGATGGCGGTCACCAGGCGGAGGTGGCGCAGCTCCAGCTCCATCGGTCCTCCTGCTGCATGAGGCTATTGCATCGATCACATGAAAACAATGCGTTTGACTCATAGCGCGCCCGGCCCCACATTCCTCGCATGACTCACGACGAGCGACGCAAGCTGCTGGACATCCTGCGCGAGACGCCCGAGCGCCTGGGGGAGCTCCTGGAAGGGGTCGGCGACGAGCTGGCCCGCTGGACGCCGGCGCCCGGCAAGTGGTCGATCGTGCAGATCGTCTGCCACCTGCGCGACATGGAGCGCGAGGCCTACCTGGGCCGCTACCGCCGGCTGCTGGCGGAAGAGAACCCGGCGCTGCCCGACCTGGACGGCGACACGCTGGCCCTGGAGCGGGACTACCAGTCGGCCGACCTGGGCGAAGCGTTCACGGAGTGGAAAGCCCTCAGGGCCGAGACGCTGGCGCTCCTGGACGGCGCGGCCCCGCTCCCGGAGGCGGCCTGGTCGCGCCGCGGAGTGCACGAAGGGCTCGGGCCGATGGCCTTCGAGGACTACCTGAAGCGCCAGGCGATCGGCAACGACACCGCCCACTTCGGCCAGGTGCGCGCCATCCGCCAGCGCTTCGAGCTGCTGGGCCGCCTGACCTCGGCGCCGGAGCGCCTGGCCGAGCTCACCCGGAACGTCGCCGACGAGCTGCTGCGCCGGAAGTCGGACCGCGGCGGCTGGTCGATCGTCGAGAACGCCTGCCACCTGCGCGACCTGGAGCAGGTCTTCGCGAACCGCTTCACCACCATGGCGCACCGGGAGAGGCCGCATCTCCTGACCGTCGACAACGACCGGCTCGCCGAGCGCCGCCGCTATGCCGCCGCCGACCTGGCGGCCACCATCGCCGAGTTCGCGCGCCTGCGGGCCGATACGCTGCTGCTGCTCCGGGCGCTCCCCCACGAGGCCTGGCAGCGCACCGGGCTCCATCCGAAGCGGGGAGAGGTCTCCATCGAGGCCCTGGCGGTGGTCGTCGCCGGACACGACGACAGCCACCTGGACCGGATCGCCGAGCTGGGCCGGCGCGCCGGTTGACCGCCGCGGCCGTCCCAGGGGCGAAAACCGGCCGGCTCGAGCGTCTCAGTGGGTGACGTGCCTCCTGGCGGGGGTAAGGGGGCGTATTTGCTCGATGTTCGATCAATCCGGAGACAAAGTGCGACGAGCGCCCTGGAAATCCCTCTTTAGAGGGATTGCAGCGTGGAACTTCGATCCCTAGCATCCAGCCCCTCCGCTCAGGAATACATCGGCAAAGGAGAACTCACGTCGTGCGTTTTGTTCATCGTCTTTCTCTGATTCGGAGCATTTCAGCCGTCGGGCTGCTACTCCTGCTGCGTGAAAGAGCGCTGGCGGGAGATGTGCCGATAAGCATCATGCAGGGCACTCCCCGCGGGGCGCGGAGCTCCATCGCTCCCTACGCCTCGGGCACGGATGGGACGCTGTACTACGGCATCGACGCTCCCGACGCGTGGAACGTCGAGAACCGCTTCTTCCGGTACATCGACGACAACGCCTTCGTCGCCCAGGGCGACTTTGCCGTCGGCGTCGAATACCCGATGCTCACCGGCCACCACGACGGGGAGACCTGGGGCTGGGAGTTCCTCTCGCCCGCAGGCAGGACGATCGTGACCCAGACCATGCAGTACCAGGCGGTGGGCCCCTTCGGGTACACGAACTGCTACAGCTTCCTCGTGGGCGATCCGCAGATGCAGTGCAACGTGAGCGTGGAATACGCGGCCACCTTGCTCCCGCTGCAATGCAGCCAGGCACCCGGCCTCTACACGGTGCTGCTCACCCACGACACCGTCCTCATCGCCTCGTTCCACTTCAGGGTCCAGCCGGGTGCGGAGTTCACGTCCATCAGCTTGACGTCGCTGACCGGAAGTCCGGTGAACTTCATCTACCCCGCGGACTACGATTCCGAGCCCGACCTGCCCAAGCTGCCCCCCGGCTACAACCAAGCACGCCTGGTCCTCAAGGTCTTCTCCTGCGGCAAGCCGGTGCCGAACCTGCCGGTGAGCATTCGCGACTTCACGATCACCAACGACGGCGGTCACCGCGAGAGCCTGCACAACGTAGGACAGCCCGGCCGCGGGCAGCTCAACCCCCTGAACGGAATGACGGACGCAAACGGCCAGTTCGTGGCGACCTACTCGGCCGACCACTACGGCAGCTCGCAGCGGCTGCGTTTCCAGATCCGCCAGGACCCCTCCGACCCCACCAACACCGTCCTCTCGGATTACCTGGAGCTTCCGGTGCGGGGTTGGGAGCTGGCGTCGCTTCCTCTCCCGTCGCTCGTCTACGCCGTGAGCCGCTCGGACACGGCGCGTCACCCCAACACCGCATGGTCGCTCCCCGAGGTGAACAACTTGATCGCGGACCTCGCCGACTTCTACGTCAACGACCCGCGAAACCCCAACCACCGGCCGTTGAGCCTGAACGACCAGAGCACCGCCAGCGAGGGCACGACACCGCACGTGTACGGTGGGCACCTGGACCTCAACGGCAGCGAGACCAAGCACAAGCTGCACAAGATCGGCTTCGACGTCGACATCAACCAGTGCTGCATCGTGCTCAACAAGAAGGATCTCCTGCAGCTCGCGCGGACCAACGACATCCCGGTGGAGGACTGCGAGCCCGCGTTCATCAATGGGCAGCCGAATCCACTGATTCACTTCCGCTTCTTGCGCAGCTGCAAGACGTCGCCCACGAACTGAGGAAGACGCCGATGCGAAACTTTACGAGCTCCTTGCTCCTCTCGCTCGCTCTCGGCGACGCGGGCGTACACGCACAGACCACTCCGCCCGTCTTGTGCGACATCAGCGGCTGCCGCGTGACTCCCGCCGTGACCTACGACAGCGCCCGGCAGGTCTACAAGTACGACTACTCGATCGCCTGCCCTCCGACGAACACCGGCCGGGTGTGGGAGTTCTCGGTCGAGACCACGGCCGGCACGCCGCAGTCGCCGACGAATCCCAGTCTGACCAACGACGCCACTCGCCTCGAGGCGCGTCCGTACATCAATTACAAGCGGACTCCCACGAACGCCGTGACCGTCGGCCTGGCCTCTCCGAGCGCCGAGTGGGCGGCCGGAACCTCGCGGCTCGAGACCAACCTGGCGGTCACCGCGGACAAGCTCCAAACGGCGGGCACCGGTGCGAAAGTCCTCTGGAACAACGCCCACGAAGGGATAGCTCCAGGCGTCACGATGAGCGGCTTCCACATCGAGTCCAAGGCGCCGCCGGCCCTCCGCCGATTCGACCTCCTTCCCGATGCCGACTACTGCCTCAGTCTCTTCCCCGACGGTGAGGAGGGCGACGAGGGCCATCCCGTCCCCTTGAAGCAGTACGACGTCCAGGGCAATACGGTGGGGCCGATGCTGGCCGAGGACGGAACGTTTTACGACGGCGGCGGACAGAAACCGGCCGAGGTGAACAAGTTCCTCCGGTATCGAAACCCGGCGCAGTCGAAGGCCGACGTCTCGCTTTCCGACCCTCGCGCCATCGTGATCGTCTTCTACGGACCGACGACCCTGAACGGGAGCTTCAAGGCCCTGCTAAACGGGGCCGACGTATCGCAACAGTTCCATCCGGCGCCGGGGGTTGCGGACATCGTCGTTCTCACGTTGCCGGCCGGCAGCAGCAAGCTCCAGCTCGCCATCGACGGCACGAAGGCCGACGGGCACATCGCCACGGATACCGACGTCATGACATTCAGCGTCCAGTAGGGACGCCATCGCTCGAGGGCCGCCATGCTCGTCCTCGACGAGCGCGGCGGCCCGCCCGCCGGGCGATTGGACTGGGGCGCGTCGCCACGAAGCGGCAGCGATGGTCTACATGCAGCTCCTGACCGAGGAGAGCTCTCGGCCAAGGAGGTGGCCGGCTGCGCGCGCCGGACGACCTCGCCGCGCTGGCTCGCGAGGTGGCCGAGGCCGTCGCCGCGCTAGACTCGGGGCATCCGCCTGTCCCCGCACGAGACCGTGAGCGCCGCCTCGCGGAGCCGCTTGCTCGCGCTCGCGATCCTGCTCCATGCCCCCGACGCGCCGGCGCTGGACCCTTCGAAGGCGCTCACCCAGTACGTGCACGACGTCTGGACCAGCGACCAGGGGCTGCCGCAGAACGGCGTCGCCGCCGTCACCCGCACGTCGGACGGCTACCTCTGGATCGGCACCGAGGAAGGCATGGCGCGCTTCGACGGCCAGCGCTTCCAGGTCTTCGACTCGTCGGCGGCCGCCGGTCTCGGCGGCGTCTCTGCCGGCGCGCTGCTCCCCGACGCGCGCCGGCTCTGGATCGGCACCCGCAACGGCGTCTGGACCGGCACCGGCGGCAGCTTCGCGCCGCTGCCCCTGGCCGCCGCGCTCCCGCAGGGCTGGACCACTGCGCTCTGCGCCGACGGCAAGGGAGGCGTCTGGATCGCGACCTCCCCCTACGGCGGCCTGAGCCACCTGAAGGACGGCGCGATGCGCACCTTCACGATGCGCGACGGGCTCTCCAGCGACTCGGTGCAGAGCCTGGCGCGCGACCGCCGCGGGCGTCTCTGGATCGGCACCACCGCCGGGCTCGACCTGTGGGACGGCGTCCGGTTCGTGCGTTACACGACGCGCGACGGCCTGGCGCCGGGCACCGTCTTCGCGATCGTCGAGGACCGCGCCGGCACGCTCTGGATCGGCACCAAGGAAGGCGACCCGGGCTCGCCCGGCGACAAGGGGGCGCTCACCTCGCTGCGCGACGGCCGCTTCTCGACGTACGCCACCGGCGCCGGCGGCGACTCGCCCGGCGTGCAGGCGCTCCTCGAGGACCGCGACGGCAACCTCTGGTGCGGCACCTTCGGCGGCGGTCTGCGGCGCTTCGCTGGCGGCTCCTTTTCCGAGGCCCCTCTCCTCGGCTCCATGACGGTGGCCGCGCTGCACGAGGACGCCGAGGGGAGCCTCTGGGTCGGCACCGACGCCGCCGGGCTGCACCGGCTGCGCGACGGCTCGTTCACGACGTACGGGCGCGAGGAGGGGCTGCCCGACGACGTGGTGGAGAGTCTCTACGAGGACAGCTCCGGCGCACTCTGGATCGGCACGCGCTGGCGCGGCGTCCTCCGCCGGAAGGGGACCGCGGTCACCCGGATCTCGACCAGGGAGGGGCTTCCCAACGACCGCGTCAACGCGGTGCTGGAGTCGCCGGCCGGCGTGCTCTGGTTCGGCACCGCCGCCGGGCTGGTGCGGCTGCAGGACGCCCGCCTGACCACCTTCACGACCGGGAGCGCCGCCAGCGCCGACAACGTGAGCGCGCTCTGCGCCGGCGACGGCGGCACGATCTGGGCCGGTACCTGGGACGGTCTGCGCCGCTTCGCCGGCGGCGCCCTGGAGCGCGTCCCGGGCACCGACGCGCTCGCCGGCGTGCTGGTGAGCAGCCTGCTGCGGACCCGCGACGGCGCGCTCTGGATCGGCACTGCCCGGGGCGTGAGCCGCCTCGCCGGCGGCAGCCTCCAGAGCCTGGTTCCGGGCGGCGGGCCGGTCGACGTGCGGGCGCTCTTCGAGGACGGCGACGGGTCGGTCTGGATCGGCACGCGCGGCGAAGGGCTCCACCGGTTCCGTGACGGGCGGCTGGCGCGCGTCACCCGGAAGGAAGGCCTCCACGAGGACGTCGTCGGCACCATCGGCGAGGACCGGCTCGGCTATCTCTGGACGAGCGGCAGCAAGGGGATCTCTCGCGTCTCCCGGCGCGAGCTGGTGGACGTGCTGGAGGGCCGGGCGGCGGCGTTCCGCAGCGTCGCCTACGGGACGGCCGACGGCATGCGCAGCCGCGAGTGCGAGCCCGGGCAGGGGCAGCTGCGCGCGCGCGATGGGCGTCTCTGGTTCGCCACCGTGCGGGGGGCCGTCTCGGTCGACCCGGCCGCGCTGACGGTCAACCGGGTGGAGCCGCCGGTCGTGATCGAGAGCGCCTCGGCCGGCGGCAAGAGCTTCCTCCCCTCGTCGGTGCCGGAGATCTCCGGAGGACACGGCACGCTCGAGGTTCGCTACGCCGGCCTCAGCCTGCTGGTGCCGGAGCGGGTGCGCTACCGCTACAAGCTGGTCGGCCTCTCCGACGAGTGGGTGGACGCCGGCGCGCGGCGCGAGGCCTTCATCGCCAACATCCCGCCGGGCCGGTTCACCTTCCTGGTGACCGCGGCCAACAACGACGGCACCTGGAGCTCCAAAGGCGCGCGCCTCTCGCTGGTGGTGCTGCCGAGCTTCCGGCAGACCTGGTGGTTCCGCGGGCTGCTGGCGGCGGCGGCCCTCGGGCTGGCGGCGGTGGTGCACCGCGCCCGTGTGTCGGCGCTCCAGCGTGAGAAGGCGGAGCAGGAGCAGCTCTCGCGCCGTTTCAACGATCTGCAGGAGAGCGAGCGCCAGCGCATCGCCTGCGAGCTCCACGACAGCCTGGGACAGAGCCTGGTCATCATCAAGAACCGGGCTCGGCAGGCGCTGGACTCGGAGCCCGGCGGCCTGGCACAGCGCGAGCAGCTCGAGGAGATCACCGAGTCGGCCACCGAGGCGCTGGCGGAGGTACGGCAGATCGCCTACGACCTGCGACCGTTTCACATCGACCGGCTCGGCCTCACCAAGGCGGTCGACGCCATGGTCCGCCAGGTCGCCGGCGCCACCGGGGTGAAGGTCACCGCAGCGCTCTCGGACATCGACGGGGTCCTGCCGGCCGGCGACGAGATCAGCTTCTACCGCATCGTGCAGGAGGCGCTGGGGAACGCGGTGAAGCACGCGCAGGCCACCGAGATCCAGGTCGGCATCCGCCGCGAGGACGGGACCGTGGCCCTGACGGTGCGCGACAACGGCCGCGGGTTCGCGCCGGCTCCGGCGTCGGCGGCGCCCGGCGCCGGAGGCTTCGGCCTGGTCGGCATGGCCGAGCGGGCCAGGATCCTGCGCGGCGGGCTCACCATCCACTCGGCCCCGGGGGAAGGCACCACCATCGGACTCACGGTCGCAGGGAGAGAGCATGCAGGATGAGATCCGGCTGGTCATCGCCGACGATCACCCGCTGATGCGCGACGCGCTGCGCCGCACCATCGAGGCGGAGCCCGGTCTGCAGGTCGTCGCCGAGGCCGGCGACGGGAAGTCCGCGCTGAAGGCGATCCTCGAGCACCGCCCCGACATCGCCGTCCTCGACATCGACATGCCGGGCCTGGACGGCTTCGCGGTGGCTCGGGCCCTGCGCGAGCAGGGGGAAACCATCCCGATCGTGGTCCTGACCGTGCACGACGACCCGGCGTTCTTCGAGACCGCTCTCGAGCTGGGGGTGAAGGGCTACATCCTGAAGGACAGCCGGGCCTCGGACATCGTGGCCGGCGTGCAGGCGGTCGCCGCCGGCCAGGTCTACGCCAGCCCGGCGCTCACCACGTTCCTCTTCGACAGAGGCCGCCGGCCGCCGGCCGAGCCCACCGGCGTGGACAAGCTCACCCCCACCGAGCGGCGCGTGCTGGCGCTGGTGGCCGCCTACAAGACCAGCTCAGCGATCGCCGAGGACCTAGGCATCAGCGTGCGCACCGTGCAGACCCACCGCTCCAACATCTGCGAGAAGCTCGGCATCGAGGGCAGCCACGCCCTCATGAAGTTCGCGCTGGAGAACGCTGCGAAGCTCTGAACGCCCTAGGGCGTGAGCGTCCCGGGCGGACACTGGTAGACGAGCCGCAGCGTGCCGACCAGGTCGGCGGTTCCCCAGGGCGTGCCCACCAGCATCTGGCCATAGGTGGGCCGCGTCACCAGGCTCCCCTTCCAGGGCGCCGAGGCGCCCCCCTTGGTGACGATGCCGGTGATCAGCTCCAGCCGGCTGTCGGTGCCGGGGGGCAGGACGGTCGTGGAGGAGCAGGCCGCTCCGCCGACCGGGAGGGGGTGAGCGGCGTCGATGGGCGAGCCCTTGTGCAGCAGCACGCCGGAGAAGTCGCAGGCCGGCAGGTACGGAGTCGCGCCAGGCAACCCGCAGCTGGTGACGAGGTTCAGCGACGTGAGCGAGCAGTCGCCGTTGCAGGCGACCGTGGATCGGGAGACTCCCCCGTCGTAGGTCACCAGGAGGTGGAACGGAGGCGTGGTGACGCTGGCCGTGGCCGGACGGCCCTGGCCGACGCAGTTCACCGGCTGCAGCGTGTAGGTATAGCGGGAGACGAAGGGGTTCACCGTGGTGTCGTTCAGCGACGTCGCCGCGGTCTGCGGGAACGTCGCGCTGGAGCGGTCGCTCCCCTCGCGGGTGACGACGACGTTGCCGGGCGGCGCGGCGCTCCAGGAGAGCGTCACGCGGCCGGGGGACGCCATCGCGGTCACCCCGGAGAGCGCCGGAGCGGCCGGGAACGGGCAGTCGCCGCCCGCAGAGGTGGGGCGCGGCGGAGGGACCGCGTCCATGGCGAGCAGCAACGGGGCGCCCACTATCAGGGCGCCCAACCGCAGGATGCCGCGCCGAACGAAGATCACTCGCTAGCTCCTATCCCGGGATGTCGCCCGCAGAAGTTAGCGCCGCGGGCGGTCCGAGTAAATACGGAAGGAAGCGTAGGCCGTCTACGTAACTGTACGTAGATGGGAGGTGGTCGCCTTGAACGCGCCCGGGTGTTCCGCGAGAATCCAGGCAGATGTCCAGTGAGCCCCGCGTTTTCGGCGGCTACGAGGTGGTCTCCGAGCTGGGACGCGGCGGCGCGGGCATCGTTTACCGCGCCCGGCAGGTCAAGCTGAACCGCATGGTGGCGCTGAAGGTGCTCACCGGCGAGTTCGGGGGCGAGGAGCTGCGGCGCTTCGTGGCCGAGGCCGAGACGGTCGCCCGGCTCCATCACGCCAACATCGTGCACATCTACGAGGTCGGCGAGGAGGGGGATGTGCCCTTCTTCTCGATGGAGCTCATCGAGGGCGGGACCCTGGCCGACCGGCTGCGCGGCCGCGAGCTTTCCGGGCGCGAGGCGGCCGAGGTCATCCTGCCGGTGGTGCGGGCGGTGCACTTCGCCCACATGCGCGGCGTGGTGCACCGCGACCTGAAGCCAGGCAACGTCCTGCTGGACGCCGAGGGCGTCCCCAAGGTGGTCGACTTCGGCATCGCCAAGCTTCTGGGCGCCGACAGCTCGATGACCGTCTCCGGCTCGGTGATGGGGACGCCGACCTACATGGCGCCCGAGCAGGCGCAGGGGAGCAGCAAGAACGCCGGGCCGGCGGCCGACGTCTACTCGCTGGGCGCCATGCTCTACGAGCTCCTGACCGGACGTCCCCCCTTCCTGCCGCAGGAGAGCGACGTGGTGCTGGCGGTCCGGGTGGTGACCGAGGAGCCGGTCTCCCCCGCCTACCACCGCCCCGGGGTGCCGCGCGACCTGGAGGCGATCTGCATGAAGTGCCTGCAGAAGGCGCCGGGTGAGCGCTACGCGTCGGCCGCGGCGCTGGCCGAGGACCTGCGGCGCTACCTGGCGAACGAGCCGATCCTGGCCAGACCCCCGAGCCCGATGGGGCGCCTCACCAAGTGGATCAGGCGCCGGGTTGGCCGCGGGGACGCCGCCTGATGACGAACACCGCAGCAGGAGGACCGATGGAACGCGACGCCACCCCGACGCCGGCCAAGGGCGACGCCCGCGACGAGACCGGGCTCCTCGACGTGCTGACCCTCCTCATCGAGGCCAGGAAGGCGAAGACCACCGCCGACCTGGTGAAGTACGCCGCGCAGTACGGCGCTCCCGACGCCGAGCAGCGCCTGCGGGTGCTGGAGGCGGAAGGCATCCCGCTCCAGCTGGCGTTCGACGCCATCAGCGTGCACCTGCGCATCCTCCACTACAAGCGCAGCAGCCAGCTGGTGGCCAGCTGCCGCGGCAAGAGGATCGGGATCGTGCTGCCCGCCCCGCACCACCTGCTGGATCTCTTCCAGCCGGTCGCCGAGGTCGAGCTGCTCCACCCCGGGGACGCTCCGCTGCACGGACCGGTTCAGGACCTGGAGAAGATCGTGAAGGGGACCCGCGCCTGCCGCGCCGCCGCCGAGCGCAAGGACGTGCTGGTGTTCGAGGCCTACCGCGACGGCGCCGTGATCTACGTGGACGGCGACGTCGCGGACGTGCTCGAGCCGAAGCTCCTGCCGGCGGGTGTCCAGCTGCTGGCGCACCTGCGCCCACACCGCAACCCGCAGGACGTGGCCTTCGCGCCCGGCAGCAAGGTCTCCTTCGTATGAGGCTGGCGATGTTGTGTGCGGGCCGGCTCTTCATGCCCATCGCCGCCATGACGCTCTGGGCCTCCGGCGCCTTCGCCTCCGGCGGCGAGTCGCTGGCGCTGCCGGCCGACCACTGGGTCTTCTCGCCGGTCACCGGCGTCCTGATGCTGGTGCTCCTCTTCACCGCGTTCTTCGCCATGACCCGCTACGAGGTGCCGCTGCCGCTGGCGATGAGCCTGGTGGCGATGGCCTTCCTGGTCATCCAGTGGGACGGGGCGCCCGGCGTGCTGCGCAACGGCTTCATGCACTACGCCGACATCACCATCCTCTTCACCGCGGTCGCCATCCCGGCGCACATGATCGAGCGGTCGCAGGGCTTCAAGTGGGTGGCCGCCTGGCTGGGGCACCAGCTCGGCAAGGTGCGCCTGCGGAGCCCGCGGCTGACGACGCCGCTCCTGGTCGGCGTGATGCTGACCGCCACCTACGTCACCGCCGGGCTGATGCACAACGTGACGTCGATCCTGATCATGACCCCGGTGATCATCCGGCTCTGCGCCAGCTACCAGGTGCCCTCGCGCTGGCTGCTGAGCGCCGCGCTCATCGCCAGCAACCTGGGGGGCTTCTCCACCCGCTGGGGGGACACCCCGAACATCATCGAGTCGGCGACCTGGGGGCTCGGCGCCGGCGACTTCATGCGCGAGGTGCTGCCGGCCAACCTGATCGTGATGGCCGGCCTGATCCTGGCGGCGACGTTCCTCACCCAGCGCGACATCACCCGGCAGGGGCGGGTGGCCGGCGCGGCCATCCCGAACTACACGATCCAGGTGGCGCAGACCGCCGCCGACTGGAAGCGCGCCAAGGCCGACCTGGCCATCGACCGCCGGCTGCTGGCCACCGGCCTGGTGCTGCTGGCGCTCTTCATCAGCCTCCACGTCGTCTTCCCGAAGCTGGCGATCGCGATCGGCGCGGCCACGATCCTCGTCGCGGTGATGCTGGAGCGGAAGAGCCAGCGCTTCCACACGCTCACCTCGCTCGGCTTCGACGTCTACCTGGCCTTCGGCGCGATCTTCATCCTGGCCGGCTGCGTCTCGCAGTCCTGGATCGGCCACGCTCTCTACGAGCGGCTCATCGCCGCGCAGGCGGCGCCCTGGGTGATCGCCACCACCGGTTACCTCGGCACGATGTTCACCGAGGCGGCCTCCTGGGCCACCGCGGTCTCGCCGTCGATCCACGGGCTGGACGCCTCGCACGCGGCCGCCTGGGCGCTGGGCGGCGGCATCTGCGCCGGCAGCAGCTCGCTGGTCACCGCCGCCTCGGCCGGCATCATCCTGGCCGAGGAGAGCGCCCGCTTCAACGACCCGGAGCACGCCATCACCTTCCGCCGCTACATCGCCTTCGGGGTCCCGTTCTCGCTGGCCATGCTGCTCTTCTACAGCGTCTACTTCACCGTGGTGCGCTAGTGTCCCGTCCCAGAAATAGCGTGATGTTTGTTCGGGACGCCAAGGGGCCAGATCCCAGGCGCCGCGACGCACGCTGGAGTTGGCTCTCCGCGCAGGAGCGGCAACGACGGAGATGGCCCCTTGCCGCCCGAACCCGAAGGGCGCCAGACCATTGCGCGCGAACTCTGCGTTGCGCCGACGCTCGCCGGAGAGCCAACTCCAGGCTCGGTCGTCGCGCCTTGACCTCGCGCGCAAGCGCCGGGCGCAAACATCACGTTATTTCTGGGGCGGGACACTAATGTCGGCGCACGGCCCCCTGGGCGACCTGGGCAGCGTCTGGAGCCGCCGGCGGCAGATCTGGGCGCTGGTCAAGCCGGCCGACAAGGCCGCCTTCGGGGCCGCCGTGGCGGTCATGGCGGTGGCCAGCCTGCTGGAGACCGGCATCGCGCTCCTCTTGGGACGGTTCTTCAACGAGGTGCTGGCCAAGAAGGAGCACCTCCTCAGCTTCGCGGCCACCTCGCTCGGCCTGCTGGCCGGCGCCTACATCCTGAAGGAGTCGCTGCAGCTCCTGCGGCGCTACCTGGTGCAGCGGACCGCCTCGCGCATCGAGCGCGACATGACGGTGCGCCTGGTCAGCCACCTGCTCACCGTGAACCTGGCCGCGCTGGCCCGGGAGCGCGTCGGCGCGCTGCACGGGCGGATCTCCCGCAGCGTCGAAGGCTTCGTGAAGTTCCTGAAGATCAGCTTCACCGACTTCGTGCCGGCGGTGCTGACGGCGCTCTTCGCGCTCTGTGCCGGCTTCTTTTCCGAATGGCGCGTCGGCATCGTGATGCTGGCGGTGGTGCCGGCCTCGCTCCTGATCACGCTCTGGCAGGTGCGCTCGCAGCGGGGCATCCGCATGGAGCTGATGCGCACCAAGGAGGCGCTCGACGGCACCGTGGTCGAGCAGCTGGGCGGCATCGAGTACATCCGCGCCGCCAACACCCACCGGCTGGAGGCGGCCCGCATCGCCGCCGCCGCCGAGTCGCGCCGGGCCAACGAGACCAAGCACCACATGGCAATGGGGGGTTTCGACTGGCTGAAGTCGGTGAACGAAGGGCTCTTCCACGTGGCCATCATCGGCTTCGCGATCGTGCTGGCCGCGCGCGGCGAGCTGGCGATCGGCAAGGTGGTGACTTTCTCGTTCCTCTTCCTGAACATCATGCGGCCGCTGCGCGAGGTGCATCGCATCCTGGACGAGGCCTACGACAGCAGCCTCCAGGTCAGCGTGCTGCTGGCCATGCTGGGCGAGCCGGCCGACGCCTCCTTCTCGGTGGTGACGCTGCGGCAGCCGAAGCTGGACGGCTCGGTGCCGCTGATCGGCTGCCAGAACCTGGCGGTGGAGTACGCCGCTTCTGACGGCAGCGTGAAGCGCGCGCTCGACGACGTCTCGCTCACGATCCGCCACGGGCAGACGATCGGCGTCGCCGGCCGCTCCGGCTCCGGCAAGAGCACCTGGCTGCGCTGCGTCCTGCGGCTCATCCACCCGGCCTCCGGACAGGTGCTGGTCGGCGGCGTGCCGATCGAGGCGCTCTCGCGCGAGGACATCGGCAAGTCCATCGGCTACGTCAGCCAGATCCCCTTCGTCTTCGCCGGCACGGTGCGCGAGAACGTGGCCTACGGCAGCGGCGAAGTCTCCGACGCGCAGGTCCAGGAGGCCTGCCGGAAGGCGCACATCCACGACGAGATCGCCGCGCTGACGCGGGGATACGACACCCACCTCACCGAGCGCGGCGGCAACCTCTCCGGCGGGCAGAGGCAGCGGCTGGCGCTGGCCCGGATGTTCCTGAAGAACCCGCCCATCCTCATCCTCGACGAGGGCACCTCGGCACTCGACAACATCAGCGAGCGGCGGGTGCGGCAGGCCATCGAGGAGCTCCGCGCCGACCGGACGGTCATCATGGTGGCGCACCGCCTCACCACGCTGAACGAGTCCGACTGCATCTTCGTGTTCGACCAGGGGCGGGTCGTGGAGCAGGGGCGCTACGAGGAGCTGGAGGCCCGGAACGGCGTCTTCACCGAGCTGATCCGCAGCGCCGAAGCGGGATGAGCCTGCAGTCCGGCTCGCGGATCGGCTCGTACGAGATCGTCGCGCCCCTCGGCGCCGGCGGCATGGGCGAGGTGTTCCGCGCACGAGACGCGCGGCTGAACAGGGACGTCGCGATCAAGGTGCTGCCCGACGCGCTGGCGCGGGATCCGCAGGCGCTGGCCCGCTTCGAGAGCGAGGCGCGGGCGGTGGCGGCCCTCTCACACCCCGGCATCCTGGCGATCTTCGACTTCGGCAGCCAGGACGGCATCGCCTACGCGGTGACCGAGCTGCTCCAGGGCGGCACGCTGCGCGAGCGGCTCCGCGAGGGTCCGCTGCCGCTCCGCAAGGCGCTCGAGCTCGCCGCGCAGGCGGCACACGCCCTGGCCGCCGCGCACGAGAAGGGGATCGTCCACCGCGACCTGAAGCCGGAGAACCTCTTCGTCACCGACGACGGCCGCCTCAAGATCCTCGACTTCGGCCTGGCCAAGCAGCACGCGCCGGCCGACCCGGCTCTCACCCACTCCCCCACGGTCGCCCCCTCCACCCAGCCGGGCACGGTGCTCGGCACCGTCGGCTACATGGCGCCGGAGCAGGTGCGCGGCATCCCTGCGGACGCGCGCGCCGACATCTTCTCGTTCGGCACCGTGCTCTACGAGATGGTCACCGGCCGGCGTGCCTTCCAGCGCGAGACCGCCGCCGAGACGATGACCGCGATCCTGCGCGAGGAGCCGCCCGCGCTCGGCGAATCCGGCCTTCCACCGGCGCTGGAGCGGGTGATCCGCCACTGCCTGGAGAAGAGCGCAGCGGAACGATTTCGTTCCGCCCATGACCTGGCCTTCGCGCTGGAGTCGCTGGTCGGCGCGGCCAGCGGGACCACCACCTCCTCCTCGGCGCAGGCCGCGCCTCCGGCCTCGGCGGCCCGGCCGCGCCGCCGGTCCAGGGCGCTAATCCCGGTGCTGCTGGTCGCCGGCTTCCTGGCCGGGCGCATCGGCAGGCGCACACCGGCCGCCGCGCCGGCCACCACGCGGCCCGCCTCCTTCCAGCAGCTCACCGATACCCCGGGTGTGGAGTCCGCGCCGTCGCTCTCCCCGGACGGCAAGAGCGTCGTCTACGTCGGGTCCGCCGGCGGCATCTCCAGGCTCTTCCTGCTGCGGGTGGGCGGCCGCAACCCCACGCCGCTGGCGCAGGACGCCAACGCCGACGACTGGCAGCCGGTCTTCTCCCCCGACGGCGAACGCATCGCGTTCCGCTCCGAGCGGGAGGGCGGCGGCATCTTCCTTATGGGCTCCACCGGCGAATCGGTGAAGCGGCTGACCGACTTCGGCTTCAACCCCACCTGGTCGCCGGACGGCAAGGAGATCGTGGTCGCCAACGGGACCTACCTCTTCCCCAGCGACCGCACCGGCAAGATCGGCGGGCTCACCGCCGTGAACGTGGAGAACGGCGCGCGGCGCGTCGTCTCGGAGGCCGCCGACGCCATGCAGCCGAGCTACTCCCCGCGCGGAAAGCGGCTCGCGTTCTGGGGGCTGCGCGGCAACTCCGGCCAGCGCGACCTCTTCACCGTCGCCGCCGACGGCTCGGAGGCGAAGAGCGACCCCAAGGACGTCACCAACGACGCTCCGCTGGACTGGAGCCCGACCTGGTCCCCGGACGGCAAGTGGCTCTGGTACTCCAGCAACCGCGGCGGCGCGATGAACCTCTGGCGCCTGCCGATCGACGAGGCGAGCGGGCGCGTCCTCGGGGAGCCCGAGGCCATGACCACGCCGTCGCTCTTCAGCGGCGAGATCAGCTTCTCGCGCGACGGCTCCAAGATGGCGTACTCCAGCCTGCTCTGGCGCTCGACGCTGATGCGGGTGGCCTTCGACCCGCGCCAGGAGCAGACCGTGGGCGCCCCGTTGCCGATCCTGAAGAGCACCCAGCCGATCCGCGACCACCAGGTCTCGCCGGACGGCCAGTGGGTCGTCTTCATGCAGACCACCAACCAGGAAGACATCGCCCTGGCGCGCCTGGACGGCACCCAGTACCGCCGCCTGACCGACGACAAGTTCCGCGACCGCGGGCCCATCTGGTCACCGGACGGCAAGGAGATCGCGTTCTACACCGACCGCGCCGGCTCCTATCAGGTCTGGACGATCCATCCGGACGGCAGCGGCCTGCGCGAGCTGGTGAAGGCGGACGGTGCCGCCAATCTTCCGGTCTACTCTCCGGACTCCCGGCGGATGGCGCTCTCGGTCACCTGGGGATCCAGTCTGAGCCGCTCCTGGGCCCTGGTCGACCTCACCACGTCGACGCGTCCTTTTGCCGCCCGGAGCATGGAGACGCCGGAGCTCGGGGAGGGCGCGTTCTGGCCGCTCTCCTGGTCTCCGGACAGCGTCCGACTCGCCGGCGTCGTCGTGCGGAAGGACGGCACCATGCCGGTCGTGGCCGTCTACGATTTCGCCAAGGGTCGCGCGGAGCCTGTCTACGAAAGCGGCGAACCGTTCTGGAAGACGCCGATGTGGCTCAGCGACAGCCGCCGCCTGCTGGTGCGTGACCGGCGCGGCATCATGCTGGTGGACACCGTCACCAGGCGCGTCAAGCGGCTGCTCGAGGTCGGCGGCTACTTCATCGGGGTGAGCCTCGGCGTCTCCCGCGACGACCGCGCCGTCACCTTCACCGAGACGGCGACCGAAGGGGACGTCTGGGTGGCTGAGCTGAAGTGATGGCCGAGCCAGTGCGAGGAGCGGACATGCCACCGCTCGAGGGACCCACGCTGGAGCTGCGGACCGCCGACGGCGTTCGGCCGCCCGACGAAAGACGCGCGTCAAACCTCGTCGGGAGCGTCCTCGACTCCAAGTACCTGGTCGAGCGTTCGCTCGGCGAGGGGGGCATGGGGGCGGTCTTCCTCGCCCGCCACCTGGGCACCGAGCGGCCGGTGGCGCTCAAGGTCATCGCCCAGCACCTCGTGACGAGCGCCGAGGCCATGGATCGGTTCCGGGCCGAGGCGATCGCCGCCGGGCGGCTGCGCCACCCCAACGTCGTGGACGTGACCGACTTCGGCGTGGCGGCCCTGGACGACCGGCGAGTGGCCTACCTGGTGATGGAGCTGCTCGACGGCCAGTCGCTGGCTTCGCTCCTGGCCGTGGAGCGGCGCCTGCCGCTCTCGTTCACCGTCGACGTCCTCGAGCAGGTCTGCTCTGCCATGGAGGAGGCCCACAACCACGGCATCGTCCATCGCGATCTCAAGCCGGAGAACGTGTGGCTCGAGCCGAACCGCCGCGGTGGCTACACCGTGAAGACCCTGGACTTCGGGATCGCCAAGCTCCTCGATCGCGTGACCACGGCTCCGGCTCCCCCCGCCTCAGCGGAGCTTCCGACCCTTCCGCTGCCCCGGGCCGAGCTCCGCGCCGGAGCGCCGGGCCCCATCACCAGGGCCGACACCATCATCGGGACCCCGCACTACATGTCCCCCGAGCAGTGGCGAGGCGAAGACCTCGACGGCCGGGCGGACATCTACAGCCTCGGCGTGCTGGCCTACCGGATGCTCTCCGGCCGCATGCCCTTCGACGGGTCACCGGCCGAGCTCATGCGCCAGCACCTGTACCAGCAGGCCTCCCCGCGGCCGCTGCTCGAGCGTCGCGTCCCTCCCGCGGCGGCCGACCTGGTGCTCCGGTGCCTGGCGAAGACCCCCGGCGAGCGCCCGCGGTCGGCCGAGGAGCTCGCCGCCGCGCTGCGCGCGCGCGCCGAAGGGCTCGGTGCCGTGATGCGGAGGGTGCTGGCCATGGGGAGCGAGCACTCCCCGTCGTTCCTGCAGATCTCCACCATCGCCCACGTCCCGGCGATGGTGGCGCTCGTCTTCGCGCTCGGCCTGAGCATCCTCTCGGCGACGCTCGATCCGCCGCCTGCGCTGCGCACCGCCATGGTGGTGGTCCCCTGCGCGCTGTTCTTCCTGACCGGACTCTTCGCCACCAGCTTCAGCACCGGCGTCTTCGTCCCGGTGCTGGCGCGCCTGTCGGCTCGGCCGCTGGCGGCGGTGCCGATCATGCCGCTGATCCTGCTGCTGAGGCCTCTGCGCTACCGGCTCATGCGAGCGGCCCTTCTCTTCTACGCCGCCGCGCTCCCGTCCAAGCTGCTGCTGCTCGTCCCCCTGGTGCTGCTGCGCGGGGCCCCGGCACCATGGCTGCTCGTCCCGCTGCTCCTTCTCGCCTCGGCGGCCGGCATGTGGAACACCGTCCGCTACGCGCTCCACGCGCACGCCGTGGTGGTCGAGGGCCTCGCGGGTCGAGCGGCGCTCCGGCGATCGGCGGAGCTGGTGAGCCGCGCCGGCAAGAACATCCGCGGCGCCACCGCGCTCTTCGCCAGCATCGTGGTGTTCGACCTCATGGCGCTGGCGACCTGCGTGGTGATCGTCAGGTCCCTCGACCACGGGGTGGCGCTGGCGATCGCCCAGGGGTCGCTGTTGATCCTCCCGATCCTCGCCGGCGTGGTCCTGTTCGTGGTGACCAGCATCCTGGCGAACCCGCTCCTGGGGCTCTCCTTCGCGATGGTCTACCTCCGGACCCGGCAGTCGGACGGGGAGGCGCTGGATCGGATCCTGGGCGATCGATTCCTGCGCTGACGGCGCCGTGCGAGGATCAGGCATGCCGCGAAACGTGTTCGAAGACGTCCTCGGCACCATCGGCCACACCCCGCTGGTGCGACTCAACCGCGTGGTGAAGGGCGTGCCCGCCGCCGTCTACGCCAAGGTGGAGACCTTCAACCCCGGCCACAGCATCAAGGACCGCATGGCGCTGCGGATGGTGGAGGACGCGGAGCGGAAGGGCCTGCTGAAGCCGGGCGGCACCATCATCGAGGGGACCAGCGGCAACACCGGCATGGGCCTGGCGATCGCCGCCATCGTGAAAGGCTACAAATGCATCTTCACGACCACCGACAAGCAGTCGCGCGAGAAGGTGGACGCCCTGCGCGCCTTCGGCGCCGAGGTCATCGTCTGCCCCACCGACGTCGATCCGGAGGACCCGCGCTCCTACTACTCGGTCTCGTCGCGCCTGGTGCGCGAGACGCCGAACGCCTGGAAGGCGAACCAGTACGACAACCTCAGCAACACCCAGGCGCACTACGAGACCACCGGCCCCGAGATCTGGGAGCAGACCGAGGGGAAGGTCGACCACCTGGTGGTCGGGGTCGGCACCGGCGGCACCATCTGCGGCACCGGGCGCTTCCTGAAGGAGAAGAAGCCCGCGGTGAAGGTCTGGGGCGTCGACACCTACGGCTCGGTCCTGAAGAAGTACAAGGAGACCGGCGTCCTCGACAAGCACGAGATCTACCCCTACGTGACGGAAGGCATCGGCGAGGACTTCCTGCCGCAGAACGTGGACTTCTCGGTCATCGACCACTTCGAGAAGGTGACCGATCGCGACGCGGCGCTCACCGCCCGCGAGATCGTGCGGCAGGAGGGGATCTGGGTGGGCTATTCGGCCGGCTCGGCGATCGCCGGCCTGCTGCAGCTGAAGGACCGCTTCCAGGCGGGAGAGACGGTCGTGGTCATCTTCCACGACCACGGCACCCGTTACATCGGGAAGATCTTCAACCCGGACTGGATGCGGGCGATGGGCTACGAGTCGGTCCCCGGCCCGACGGCGCGCGACCTGGTGCGCAGCAAGAGCGTGTCGGACGTCGTCGCCATCGAGGACAGCGAGACCGTCGAGCAGGCGCTGCAGAGGATGATCGAGAACGGCTTCTCGCAGATCCCGGTCACCCGCGCGCAGAGGATCGTCGGCTCGCTGAGCGAATCCCACGTCTACGCCTGCCTGGTGAAGGACCCGAAGCTGCGCCGGGAACCGGTGTCGGCGATCATGCAGAAGACCTTCCGCTTCGTGGACATCGAGACGCCGCTGGCGCTGCTGGCGCCGATGATCACGCCGGAGAGCCCGGCCGTGCTGGTGCGTGACTTCAGGGAAGGGCGGACCTACATCCTCACCGGCGCCGACGTCCTCAACGCGCTCGAAAGCTAGAACTTCATCCAGACGATCCTCGGGCAGTGGTCGCTGGTCTCGATGGCCTGGCCCGGCATCTCCTCGACCGGCACCTTGCGCGAGGCGATGACGCCCGGATTCAGGGCCTTCAGGGCTTCGCTGATGACGAGGTGATCGAGGCCGCTGAAACCGCAGGCGGCCTCGGCCGTCGAGAGCGGCACCTGGTGCAGCGTGGGCGAGCCGTCGCTGATCTCCGGCCAGAGGTAGAGAGTCGCCACCTTGCCCTTGTCGCTCACTCGGTTCGGGCCGGCCGGGTCGCTGCCGTCCGAGCGGACCTTGTCTTTCGGGATCGCCGCGGCCTCCTCCTCGTCGATGCGGCGGTTGAAGTCGCCGAGCAGCACGAGGCGCGGGGAGCGCGCCGCCGCCGCGTCGAGCCACGCCTCCAGGAGCGGCACCTGCCGGTTGAAGAACTCACAGTTGGAGCTCGGGTCGTCCAGGAGACGGGCCGGGTAACGCTCGGTGGCGACGATGTTGGCGCAGCCGGCCTTCAGGTGGACGTTCAGGAACGTCACCGGCGCGCCGCCGATCGTCAGCTCCAGCGCCAGGCCGGGGCGCACACGCCGGATCCCCTCGGCGTCCTCGGCGATCGCCAGCGCGTCGTTCGGCGTGCAGCGGCCCGGCCGCTCGGTCACCGCGCGGTCCCAGGCGAAGGCCACGGTCTGGAAGTTCGCGTGCGGCGCGGCGCAGACCTCGAAGCGGTCGGCGAACTTTCCGAGCGCGCCGGACACGACCTCCCTGCCGTGCACCTCCTGGAAGGCCAGGACCGAGACGCCCTCGTGCTCGATCAGCCGCTCCACCGTGACCCGCAGTCCGGCCAGCTTGGCGGCGTACGCCTCACGGGTGCGGGACGCGCCCGGGTCGGCTCCCGGAGCGCGTGGCCGGTAGGCGCCACAGGGCGCCATCAGCATCGAGGCCGCGCGGCCGCCGGCGGCCGCGTAGATGGACTCCTGGCACTTGGTGGCCCGGGCCTGCTCCTCCGCCGTCGCTTCGGTGGCGCCCCGGGCCACCCGCGCCCGTGTGTCGCACCAGCTCACCGCCGGCGCGCCACAGACCTCGAGGTAGCGGTCGAAGTCCCGCTCGGTGCCGGCCCAGGCCATGTTGAAGGAGGCCACCCCGATCGGCGGCCGGGCGGCGGCGGGACGCGCGCTGGTGGTGGGGCTCGGGTGGCCCGCGCAGCGGGAGAGCACGGCGGCCGCCAGGAGCAGGAGGCAAGGGGTGGTCGCAGATCGGCGCATGCCGCATTCTCGGACACCAGTGTGCCGCCGTGCGAACGAGCGTTGCTGTATGCTTCCTCGGCGGGGAAGGTGCCGGGTATCGTTTGAAGCGCATCCTCATCGTTGAAGACCACGTCGAGCTGCTCGACGTTTTGGCGGCGATTCTCGAGCAGGAGTACGAGGTCTACACCGCGTCGGACGGCGCGCAGGCCCTGGCGCTGATCGACAAGCAGCCTGTCGACCTGATCCTGCTCGACCTGATGATGCCGATCCTGGACGGCGCCAGCGTGGTGCGCACGCTGCGCAGCCGCGGCGATCAGACGCCGGTCATCCTGCTGTCGGCGGTGCTCGACCTGGCCCGCTGGGCCACCGAGCTGCAGGCCGCCGACGCGTTCCCGAAGCCGTTCGACCTGTCCGAGCTGGAGGACCGCATCGCGCGCTTCTTCCGGACCCACGGCCCGGGAACCGGGGGCGGCACGCCGCCGGCACCGCCGCCCCCGAGCCACGGCGCGCCGGGGGGCTCGCCTCCCCGCAGCGGCGGCTGGCACGCTCAGCCGGCCTGAGAGCGTCAGCCGGCCTGAGAGCGCGGAAGGTCCGGCAGGCGGTTGCGGTCGCGCAGGCCTGCCACCGCGAGGACCAGCTCGGCCGGCTCCACCGGCTTCGGGATGTGAACGTCGAACCCGGCGCGCAGCGCCTTCTCCCGGTGCTCGGCGCCGGCGTAGGCGGTCAGCGCGCCCGCGGGCACCGCCCCTCCGCTCTCGGGAGGCAGCTCGCGGATCAGACCGATGAGCTGGAAGCCGTCCTGATCCGGCATCTCGATGTCCAGCAGCAGCACGTCGGGGTGGTAGCGCTGCAGCTTGGAGAGCCCTTCGGCCGCGCTGCCCGCCGTGGAGACGACCGCTCCGCTGGCGCCCAGCACGCTCGCCACCATCTCCCGTGAGTCGGGGTCGTCGTCGACCACCAGCACCGAGACGCCGGGAAGCGCGGGACCGACCTCGCGGCGACTCTCGTCGGAGGTCTTGGCATCCGGCGAGGCAGTCACCGTCCGGGCGGGGAACGAGGCGGTGAAGACGGCGCCATGCGTGTCCTCCCGGTTCCGCGCCTGGATGGTCCCGCCGTGCAGCTCCACCAGGTGCCGCACGATGGCGAGCCCCAGCCCCAGGCCGCCGTGCGGACGGGTGGACGAGGAATCCGCCTGCCGGAAACGCTCGAAGACGAAGGGAAGGAACTCGGGCGAGATCCCGGGGCCGTCATCCTCCACCCTCAGCCGAACGTGCCCCTCCACCACCTCGACCGCGACTTCCACCCTCCCCTTCCGAGCTCCGAACTTGATCGCGTTCGAGAGCAGGTTCCAGACGACCTGCTGCAGGCGGTCGGGATCTCCGAAGATGGGTGCCGGCGCCTGGATGCGAGCCACCAGCTCCACCTCCTTGGCGTTGGCGGTCGGGCGCACGGTGTCCAGCGCGGCCTGCACGACGCGGTCGAGCTCCACCGGCTGGAGGCTCAGCCGCACCTTGCCGGCCACGATGCGCGACACGTCGAGGATGTCGGAGATCAGCTCGTTCTGCGCCTGGGCGTTGCGTCCGATGGCGTCGAGCGCCTTCCTGGTGGTCGCCACGTCGAGGCGGCCGGTGCGCAGCATGTGCGCCCAGCCGAGGATCGCGTGGAGCGGCGTCCGCAGCTCGTGGGACAGCGTCGCCAGGAACTCGTCTTTCAGCCGGTTGGCCTGCTGCGCCTGCCGGTAGAGAACGGCGTTCTCGATGGAGACCGCGGCGCGGCGCGCGATCTCCTCCGCCAGCAGCACGTCGGCGGCGTCGAAGCCGCGCCCCTGCCGGACCCAGGAGAGCGCTCCGCGGGCCTGCCCCTGCACCACCACCGGGACCGCCAGCGCGGTGCCGCCGCCCAGCTCACTGACCAGGCGCGCGTGCTCGGCGTCGGCCGAGGCGTCGGGCTCGGGGAGGAGCTGGGTGGCCACCGAGCGCGCAGCCACGGCGGCCGGCGCGTCTCCCTCGCGGTCGATCGCCGCGCCCAGCAGCGCCCCCAGCTGCGCCTCCAGATCCCGGTCGCGATGGGAAGCGGCCCGGCGCCGCAGCTGCCCTTCGTCGTCCAGGAGGTCGAGGACACACCAATCGGCGAACTCCGGCACCGACAGGCTGGCCGCGGTCGAGAGCGTGCGCTCGTAGTCGAGCGAGGAGGCCAGCGCGCTCGAAATCCTGGCCAGGAACGCGGAGCGGCGCTCGGCCGCCTGCGCCTCCGCCCGGCCGGCCTCGATGCGGATCATCTCCTCGCGCTGCCCCTCGGCGGCACGCCGTTCGGTGACGTCCTGCGCCAGGCCGATCATCCGCGCCGGCCTCCCCCGCGCGTCGAGCTCCACGCTGCCGTCGCCATGGATCGTCCGGACGCTCCCGTCCGGCCGCCGGATCCGGTAGTCCAGCGCGAACGCCTTTCCGGAGCGTCGCGCCTCCTGCACCGCCTCCTCCACGGCCGCGCGGTCGTCCGGGTGCACCCGGGCCAGCAGCTGCTCGTAGGTCTGCAGCGTCTCCGGCGTCGTGCCGTAGAGGCGGTGCAGCTGGCGCGACCAGAACAGGTGGTCCGCGGCCAGGTCCCACTCCCAGCTCCCGGCCTGGGCGATGCGCTGCGCGTCCGCCAGCAGCGTCTCGCTCTTTCGCAGCGCCTCCTCGGTGCGGCGCCGCTCGGCCAGCTCGTGGCTCAGGTCGTGGGTGCGCTCTTCCACGCGCCGCTCCAGCGTGGCCCGCGCCTCGCTCACCTCGGCGTCGCGCTTCTGGATCTGCTCGAGCATCTCGTTGAAGGTGGAGACCAGCAGCCCCAGCTCGTCACCCCCTTCGCCTCGGGCGCGCACCGAGTAGTCCTTGGCCTCGGAGACGAGCTGCGCCGTCCTGGCCAGGTCCCGCACCGGAGCGACGATGGCGCGCTGGAAACGCCCCGAGAGGAGCAGCGCCACCCCCAGCGACGCCAGCGACACCACCACCACCAGGCCGGCGTAGCGCAGCAGCCGCGTCTCCATCTCCTCGAGGTCGCTCTCGATCCAGACGGTTCCCTGCATCGTGCCGTCGAACTCGATCGGACGCGACACCGCCAGCCGCCCCCGGTCGATGTGCCAGGCCGGCTGCGTGCCGTCGATGCGCGCCGGCGGCTGGAAATCGCGGTCCCCCGCCCGGCGGTAGACGGCGAACCGCTGTCCGTCGCGGGCGTAGATCGCCGCCCCGATCACGTGGGGCTCGGAGCGCAGCGCCTGCAGCGTCTTGGCGGCCGCCTCCTCGTCCTGGAAGAGCAGCGCCGAGACGCTGTTGTAGCCGACGATGTCGGCGTTACCCACCAGCCGGCGCAGCAGCGTCTCCCGGAAGGCGAAGACGTCGTAGAGGATGAAGGCCAGGCTGGAGCCGAAGAGCGCGGTGGCGCTGGCCAGCAGCGCGGTGCGCATCAGCTTCTGCCGCAGCGGCAGGTCGCGGAAGGCGCGCATCAGCGCCCTTCCACCAGGGTGGCCAGCTTCAGGAGCTGTGAGCTGATGCGCAGCCGCGCCGCCTCGGCCCTCTGGACGTTGATCTCGAAGCGGACCTTCTTCTTCTGGACGCGGAAGTTCACCATCACGCCGCGCTCGGCGTACTCCTCGGTGTCGCCGACGGTGAGCATCGGACGGTCGCCGAGGACCTTCATCACGATGCTCAATCGCCGCTGCTCCGAGGCGGCGATGAAGAGGATGTGGCAGCCGGCCACCTCCTCCGGCTGCGAGTAACGGTGCACCGCGATGGGGCGCCCCAGCACCGTCTTGCCCTGGAGCGTCTCGTCCAGGATGGCGCCGAAGGGATCGGTCCCCAGCACGCCGACCACGAACGCGCCGGACGGCGGCAGCGCCCCCTCGGGCCACTCCACGAACTTCGCGAAGTGGAAAAGGAAGGCCGCCTTCACCTCGTAGTCCGAGGGCGCCTCGTCGCCGCCCCGGGGCGGCGCGGCGCTTCCGCCCGGAGCGCAGACCGACACCGCCAGCGCCAGGGCCAGGGCCACGGCTCGGAACCCGGCGCCGGGCTTCACGAGCAGCTCACCACCGCAGCGCCACCTCTCCGAAGACGCCGCGCCGGATGGTGACGCGCGCCGCCGGCGCGCCGAACTCGGCGTGGCTGGGCTGGAAGAGGTTCTGGCCGACCAGCGCGAGCTCGACGACCCGGTGGGGCTTCCAGCCGATCCGCAGGTCGGCGGTCGTGTAGCTGGGTACCGACTGCGATGGCAGCGCGCCGACGTAGCGCAGCCAGGCGTCCAGCTCGACCCCGGCGGGCAGGTTCCAGGAGGAGAGCAACGAGACCTGGTGACGGGGGCTCGCGCCCTCGGTGCCGGCCGCGAAGACGTCGCGGCTACCGGGCAGCGGATGGACGTCCAGGCGCAGGAACGAGTAGGCGGCCCGCAGCCGCCACGCAGAACCGATCGCCGCCTCCGCCGAGACCTCGGCGCCCCAGGCCTTGGCGGCCACCCGGTTGGACTCCACCAGGGGGGCGATCGTGAAGCCCCGCTCGGTGAACGGGGGCCCCGGCTCGAGGCTCAGCAGATGGGAGTGCCTGTCGTAGAAGGCGGCGACGTCGACCCAGAAGCGGGGCGAGAGCTGGCCGCGCCACCCGAGCTCGTAGGCCAGCACCGCCTCGGCCACGAAGTCGCGGCTCCCCTGCAGCCGCAGGAACGTCGGCCCGTTCGGGCTCGCCAGCACGGTGAGCGAGAGGTCCTCGTCGACGCGGGTGGGCGTGCGTACCGCCCGGGAGACGGCCGCCCAGACGGTCTGCGTGGCGCGGGGGGTGAAGAGCAGCCGCAGGTTGGGCTGTACCTCCCAGCCGCTGTAGTCGTTGTGCTCCAGCTTGGCGCCGGCCACCAGCACCAGCCGGCTCCGCACCAGCGGGAGCTGGTCCTGGAAGAAGACGTTGAAGATGCTGTCCCGCTTGCTCTCGGGGTCGAAGACCACCGTCTCGACGCCCTGCCCGCGCCCGGTGGAGACGCGGTAGCCGAGCCCCCAGACGAGCTCCTGCTGCAGCGGCAGGCGCGCCAGGTGGCGGACCTCCACGTCGAAGGTGCTGCGCGCCTCACTGAAGTTCGCCTCGCTGCGGGTGGTGCGGTCCCAGTAGGCCTGCGCCTCCAGGGTGCCGCCATCGGCCAGCTCGTGGGTGCCGCGCGCCAGGAGATTCCCGCCCGAGACATGAGCCTGCCGGAAGTCGGTGACCGCGTAGGGGGGCGTGTAGAGGCCGTAGGTGACGCGCTGCCCCAGATGCCCTGAGTAGACGTCGCCGGTCAGGGTCAGGGCGGTCTTGGCGCCGGCGGCGACGTCGGTGCGGAAGCCGCCCTCGGTGAGATGCCAGGCGTCGTAGGGCGCCTCGCCGGCGAGGTGCAGCTGCGGCCCGCGCTCGACGTACTTGCCGTAGACCCGCGCCGCCGCCTCTCCGAGCGAGAACCCGTAACGCGCCGACCCGAAGAGCCGCTCCTCGGTGCCGCCGCCCGCCTTGGCGTAGGTGCCCGGCGTCTGCCGGGCGCTCTTGGTGATGATGTTGATGACGCCGGCCACGGCGTTGGAGCCCCAGATCGCGCCGCCGGGACCGCGGATCACCTCGATCCGGTCGATGTCCTCCAGCACCGTGTCCTGCACCTCCCAGTAGGTGCCGCCGAAGAGCGGGGAGTAGACGCTGCGGCCGTCCACCAGCACCAGCAGCGAGCGGCTCAGGCGGCTGGCGAAGCCCCGGATGCCGACCGCCCACTGGTTCGCGTTGATCCGCGCCACCTGCAGTCCGGGCGCCAGGCGCAGCGCCTCGGGAAGCGTACGGGCGCCGGAGCGCCGGATGTCGTCGCCGCTGATCACGAAGACGGCCGCCGCGGCATTGGAGACCTTCTCGGGGCGCTTGGAGACCGAGGTGACCTCGACCTCGGCCAGCTCCAGCAGCGAGAGGTCGGTGAGGTCCTTCCGCGGGGGCTTCACCTGCGTCGAGGGCGTGTCCGCTCGAGCCGGGTTCCTGAGGGCGATCAGGAGGCCCAGGACGAGCCGGCACGCCGTTCGGCTGGATCGCATCTCCGTCCCTCCGTGGAAAGCGTAGACGATCACCGCCCGGTTGCGTCAACCATTCACAATCGTGATGCGCGCCGCCAGTGCGCCTTCAGGAAACCTGCCGGTGTGCGATGCGGCGCGGGCGCTGCCTAGCAAGAGGCCGCTGATCCAGATGGTGAGGCACAATGGGGAAGGAGGGCACGATGACCAAGCCCAAGGCTCCCGCGGGCGCCGGAAAAAGCAGGAAGCTGGCCGTCAAGAAGAGCACGATCAAGGACCTCTCGGTCAAGCGTGACAAAGGGGCGAAAGTGCGCGGAGGAGAGGGGCCGAGCGGCCTGAGCCACTACACGGACATGCAATGCCAGTGTCGGTGCTGACCCGTAACGGCTGAGCGAACGCGCCAGACCCCGCTCACCGAGCCAGGTGGGCCTTCAGGTACCGGCCGGTGTGCGACGCCTTGCAGGCGGCGATCTGCTCCGGCGTGCCGGTCGCCACCACGCGGCCGCCGGCGTGCCCTCCCTCGGGCCCGAGGTCGATGACGTGGTCGGCGGTCTTGATGACGTCGAGGTGGTGCTCGATCAGCAGCACGGTGTGGCCCGCGTCCACCAGGCGGTTCAGCGACTCGAGGAGGCGCTCGACGTCGGCCAGGTGGAGGCCGGTGGTCGGCTCGTCGAGGATGTAGAGCGTGTGCCTGGCGCGCTGCAGCTTGCTTAGCTCGGTGGCGATCTTGATCCGCTGCGCCTCGCCGCCGGAGAGCGTCGTCGCCGACTGCCCCAGCGTCAGGTAGCCGAGGCCGAGGTCGTTCAGCACCTCGATCCTCTTCCGCAGCGCCGGCTCCGAGCCGAAGAAGGCCACCCCCTCCTCCACCGACAGGTGCAGCACGTCGTCGATGGTCTTGCCGCGCAGCGTCACCTCGAGCGTCTCGCTGTTGAAGCGGGCTCCCTTGCAGGCGCCGCAGGTCACCTCGACGTCGGGCATGAAGTAGAGCTGGGTGGTGATGACCCCTTCCCCCTGGCACTCCTCGCAGCGGCCGCCCTTCACGTTGAAGCTGAACCGCCCCGCCTTGTAGCCGCGCTCCACCGAGAGCGGCGCGGCCGTGAAGAGGTCGCGGATGGTGTCGTAGAAGCCGACGTAGGTCGCCGGATTGGAGCGGCTGTTCCGCCCGATCGGCGTCTGGTCGATGCTGACGACCTTGTGGACGTGCTCGGCGCCTTCCAGCGCGTCGTGCTCCCCGGGCAGCGTCCGCGAGTCCTCCAGCCGCTTCCAGAGCGCCTTGTAGAGGACCTCGCTGACCAGGGTGCTCTTCCCCGAGCCGGAGGCGCCGGTGATGGCCACCAGCTTCCCCAGCGGGAATGCCACCTCCACGTCCTTCAGGTTGTTCTCGCGCGCGCCGCGCACCACCAGCGACTTGCCGTTCCCCTTGCGCCGGGAGGCCGGGGTGGCCAGGGCCCGCGCCCCGGACAGGAACTGCCCGGTCGGCGACTGCTTGCAGGCCAGCAGCGCGTCGAGCGTGCCCTGCACGACGACCCGGCCGCCGTGGAGGCCCGGACCCGGGCCCATCTCCACCAGGTGGTCGGCGGCGCGGATCGTCTCCTCGTCGTGCTCCACGACGATGACCGTGTTGCCGATGTCGCGCAGCCGCTTCAGGGTGGCGATCATCTTCACGTTGTCCTTGGGGTGGAGGCCGATGCTGGGCTCGTCCAGCACGTAGAGCATCCCCATGAGCCCCGAGCCGATCTGGGTGGACAGGCGGATGCGCTGCGACTCGCCGCCGGAGAGCGTCGAGGAGCGGCGGTTCAGGCTGAGGTAGTCGAGGCCGATGCCGAGCAGCAGCTCCAGCCGGCGCCGCACCTCCTTGACGACCTGGCGGCCGGCGTCGGCGCCGCGCCCGGACGGGTCCAGGGAGCCGAGGAAGCGGTCGAGCTCGTCGAAGTGGAGCTGGCCGGCCTCGTGGATGCTCTTGCCGCCGACCGTGAAGAGGAGGCGGGTCGCGCGAAGACGCGACCCGGCGCAGTCCGGGCAGGTGTGCTCGACCATGACCTTGTCGAGCCACTCCTCCATGCCCGAGCTCGCCTCGCCGCGCTGCCGGTAGCGGCGGTAGTGACGCTCGATGCGCCGGGCGATCCCGTGGAAGCCGATCTCCTTGCCTTCCCAGTCGTCGCGCTTCACCTTGGCCTCGGGCGGGCTCTGGAGGACGACCTTCCGCGCGTCCAGGCCGTTCAGGATCGCCTCGCGCGCCTTCTTCGGCAGCTCCCGCCACGGCGTCTCCAGCGAGAAGCCGAGCGCCTTGCAGAGGCTGTACATCAGGCGCCCGTCCCAGGTGTCCGGGTTGTACTTGAAGGCCTCCTTCACGAAGCAGCCCGCGGCGATGCTCCGCGTCGGGTCCGGGACCAGCAGCTCGGGATGGGTGAGCTTGTGCACCCCCAGCCCGCCGCAGGTGCGGCAGGCGCTCTCGGGGTTGTTGAACATGAAGTAGTCGGGTTGGATGTCCCCGTAGACGAGGTGGTGCGTCCTGCTGGTGAGGCCGCGATGGAAGCGCTCCGCCTCGGCGCGGCTCGCTCCGCCGCCGACCTCCACTCGCAGCAGCCCGTCGCCGACCAGCAGGGTCGCGGCGATGCCCGCCTTGATCGCTTTCTCGTGCTTGCGGCTGACCACGAAGCGGTCCACCACGGCGTCCATTTCGCGCACGGCGTCCTCGTCCAGCTCGACCTTCTCGGAGATGTCCACCGGCGCCCCATCCACGATCAGCCGCCGGCATCCCTTCTTGCGGAGCTCGGTGAAGACGAAGTCCAGCTCCTCGCCGTAGACCTTGAAGACCGGAGCGCGCAGCTCGACGGCCGCTCCCTCCGGCAGCGCCAGGATCGCCTCCAGGATCTGGCTGGCGCTGCGGCTCGGCGTCGCCTCGCCGGTGCGCGGACAGCGCGCCTGCCCGACGGTCGCGAAGAGGAGGTTCAGGTAGCTGGCGATGTCGGTCATGGTGCCGACGGTCGAGCGCGGGTTGCTGGCGACCGTCTTCTGCTCGATCGAGATCACCGGGGAGAGCCCGTAGACGAAGTCGACGTCCGGCTTGGCGATCTGCGCCACGAAGCGCTTGGCGTAGCTGGAGAGCGACTCCATGTAGCGCCGCTGCCCCTCGGCGTAGATGGTGTCGAAGGCCAGGCTCGACTTCCCCGAGCCGGACAGGCCGGTGACGACGGTCAGTCGGTCGCGCGGGATCTCCAGCGAGATGTCCTTCAGGTTGTGGACGCGCGCGCCCTGGACCGAGATGGTCGTCCGGGCGGCGACGGTGGTCGGGCCGGCCGCGCCGCGCTTTCGGCTGGGAGCCATCGCGTTACCGATCTCATCTTGCCACGGCGCGGCCTCGGGATCGCCTGACGAGGATCGCCACGGCCAGCGCGAGGCCGATGGCCAGCGCCGCGCCGATGCCGACCACGAGCCCGCGGGACCGATGTCCGAGGGCGCCGGCGAGCGCATCGGGCGAGCCGCTGACCACGAAGCCGGCCCAGGTCCGCGGCGGGAGGTCCCGCCGCAGGAGCTCTCTCTTGGCGGCGCCGAGCGCCCGGCCGACCGCCTCCCCCCGCGCGATCCGCGCGTAGAACGCGCTCATCAGGTCCACGCTGGTCCGGTCGCCGACGCGCCAGAGCGTCGAGACCACGGCGCGGGCCCCGGAGTGGAGGAACGCCCTGGCCAGGCTCTGCGCCCCCTCTCCCGCCACGACCTGCCCCAGCCCGGTCTCGCACGCCGAGAGGACCACCAGGTCGGCGGCCATCGGAAGCGCGTAGATCTCCGAGGCACGCAGGTACCCGTCCTGTCCTTGTCCCTCCCCCAGCAGCAGACACGAGCGCAGGGGAAAGCTCGTATCCACCAGGGCATGGGTCGCGAAGTGCAGCACGCGGAACCGCCCGGGCTCGGCGGCCCTGACCCGCGCCTCGCTGGCGGCGGCCCCGGTGAGCTGCAGCGCCCCCGGGCCGACCCGGCGCTGAGCGCTCTCGACCTCGAGCCGGCTGTAAGGGAGCGGACCGAGCGCAGTCCCCCCGCCGCGGAACGGCGCCGGCGCCAGCGACAGCCCTCGCGGAACCCTGTCCGGGTCGGCCACTGCCAGCAGCCGGTGCTCCGGATCGGCGCCGGGGTGGCGGCTCGCGTCCTCCCGCCGCTGCCTCAGCACCGACGCGGACGGGATCGTGACGAGGTCGTAGCGCTCTGCCAGGAGCCTCCCGTCCAGCGACAGCGCATCGAACGGAAGCTCGTGGAGCGGCTCGTCGAGGGAGAGGATCAGCGTGTCGACCTCCGGAGACGCCTCCGCCAGCAGAGGCGCCACCAGGTCCTTCGACAGCGCCGCGCCGGCCGGGAGAAGAGAGGACGCGTCCGCGCTCTCCTGCACGAGCTGCCGAAAGAAACCGACTCGCTCGGCGAGACCCGCCGGAGCCTTACCCGAGAGGAGCTCCAGGAAGCGCAGGCGCTCGCGCGAGACCGCGAAACCGAAGAGCCGCTCCTCGGAGATCACGTAGGTGAGCAGCAGCTCGTTCGGGGCCAGCCATCCTCGGACGTCCTGCCAGGTGATCGGCGTGACCGCAACGCCGCCGGAGAGGCCGGAAGCGCGGAGGGCGTCGAGGAGCGCGCGCCCGCGGCTCGCCTCCGCCACCGCGAACGCCCCGGCCGCAGCCGCCTCTCCGGAGTCCTCCCACAGGACCGCGATCAGCTCCCGATACGGCTCCTGGTGCTGGGCCAGGAACGTCGCGCGCTGCTCGTCGGCGGTCGGCGCCTTCTGGCGCGTCTCCTCGATGAAGCGGATCGTCTCCTCGTACGCTTCCCGGGCCGCTCCCAGATCGCCGAGGCGCCGCACCGAACGCGCGCGAGCCAGGCGCGCCCGCATCGCGACCCAGGCCAGCGGCGAGCTGGAAGCGGTGGCGAAGAGCTGCACCGCCGCGCGGTGGTCTCCGCGGCCGGCGGCGACGATGCCGCGCACCTCGTCCACACCGGCCTTCCAGAGGAAGCCGAACGGACTCCCGCGTACGAAGCGCTCCTCCAGCTCGGCGAGCCGCTCCTCCACCTCCTGATAGCGGCCCAGCTGCGCCAGCGTGTTGGCGATCGCGCCGAGGAGGATCGGCTGGTGAAGCGGAAAACCGTAGAGCCCGGCGAGCCGGTAGGCCTCCTGGTAGAGGGCCAGCGCGTCCTGGTGGCGGCCGGCGTCCGCCTCGATCAGGGCCAGGATCCAGCTCGCGTTCAGCTCGTCGTGCAGGCTCCCGATCCGTCGCGACAGCTCCAGCGCCTGCCGCGCGTTCTCGCGAGCCCTGCGGTGATCTCCCAGCCAGAGATGAGCGCGCCCCAGCATGGCGAGGGTCAACGCCTCCATCTCGGCGTCTCCGGCGGCCCGCGCCTCCTCGACCGCCCGCTCGACGTGCGGGAAACCGTCGGACGCCAGGCCACGGTCGTTGAGATGGACGCCCAGCGTCATGCGGGCGGCGGCGCAGCCTCGACTCGGCGGCCGGCCCTCGCAGAGCGCCACCGCCCGTTCGGCGCTCCGGCGCGCCTCGTCCCACTTGCCCGCCCACCCCTCGAACGCCGAGGCGCCAGCCAGCAGGAAGGCCTGAAGGTCGGACCGGCCGAGACGGGATGCCATCGCCTCGGCCTCCGCGCACGTCTTCCCGGCGGCCGCCGGGTCGAGATAGCGCTGCGGGATGCAGGCCTCGGCCAGCTCCAGCGCCTGGGCCTGCTGGTCGCCGCGGCGGCCCGCGGCCTCGGCCCGAGCCAGTCGATAGCTGACGTGCTCGCGCATCGGGAGCGATCCGTGCGGCAGCTCCTGGGCCGTGGCGGCAGGCGTCAGCGCCAGGAGGACGAGCGCGATCCGTCTCAAGGCGAGATCTGGAACCGCGTCAGCCGGGAGGTCGCGACGACCTCGCCCTGCTGGAGCGCCTCGACCTTCCAGTAGCAGCTCTTGGCGAGCTGCACCTCGGCCGGGAGCGCGACGGAATCGTCGCCGACCTCGGGGCTCGTCCAGAGCGGACGGCCGTCTTCGGCGTAGAGCTTGACGCGATAGGCGGCGCCTTCGGGAAGGCGGCGCCAGGTGAAACCGTCGGGGCGTTTGGACAGCGCCCCGGAAGGCGAGACGGTCTCGACGCGGGCGGCGTCGCGGCCGCGGACTTCCTCCGGCGGAACAGGGCGCGGCACGAAAAGCACGATCGCGACGAGGCCGGCGGCCAGCAGTCCGCCCGCCCAGAAGACCGGTCGCCGGAGAAAGGGCAGGACTCGCGCGCCTGAAGGTATTGCCGGGTCGAAGGCGCGCGCGCCCTCCTGGAGCTGAAGGAGGGCGCGCGCCGTCGCGGCGCAGGCGGCGCAGGCCACGATGTGCGCGTTCGCGCGGGCACGCTCCTCCGACGAGAGCTCGTCACAGGCGTAGGCCTCCCAGACCTGATCCGAGAGGTGGTCCGGCGGATCCGGTGGCCGGCCGGCCTGGTACCGGGCGGCCAGGTCGTCACTCATGGAGCCCCGTCCTGCGAAGGCATTCGCGCAGGTCGGCGATCCCGCGGGCCACCAGGTTGCGCGCCTTCTGGTAGGGCCATCCCTGCATCGTCATGATCTCGCTCACGCCGAACCCGCTGAGATGCGCTCGCACCGCCGACTCGCGCTCGGGTAAGAGTCCCGCCAGGCAACGCTCGATCGCCCGCGCCAGCTCGTTGGCCTGCTGCCGCCGGTGGGGGTCCTCACGCTCCGGCGCGGCCGGATCGGGCCGGTCCTCGAGCGGTTCTTCTTCACGCTCTCTCTCCCGCCGCAGCGCCCGGAGGGTCTCCCGCACCGCGGCTCTGTAGACATAAGAGGCCGGTCGCTCGATGGTTTGCTCAGCCCGAATCTGCTTCCAGAGGCCGAGGTAGACCTGCTGCTCCACGTCCCCCTGGATCGTGTCGGCGCGAGGGCCGGCGATCCGACCGACGACGGCGGCAATCAGGCGCCCGTATTGGCTGACCAGCGCCTCGAGCGGCTCCTCGTCAGCCGTGATGGTCAAAGCTCACCTGGCGATCAAGAGCGGCCAGTTCGAGACCAGCGTCAGCGGCTTGCTGCCGTCTCCATCGGCAGGGCGCCGGCCGACGATGCGCTGCCCGTCGGGCGTGACGTCGAAGCTCTCGACCTGGTGGCGGAAGAGCTCCCGGGGCGCCGAGAAGCGCGGCGCCGCGCCCGGTTCGACCTCCACCGACATGATCCGGTCGGGCCTGGCCAGGAAGAAGAGCTCGCGCCCGTCGGCGCGCCAGCGCGGGCGCAGGCCGCCTTCGCTGGAGATCTGCCACCTTCCCCGGCCGCCGTCGAGCGCCTGGACGTAGACCTCCCAGCGGCCCGACAGCTCGGAGGCGTAGGCGAGCAGGCGGTCGTCGGGCGAGAGAGCCCCGTCCACGTCCAGGAACGGCGTGGCCACCAGCGGGGCGATCTCCTTGGTGGCCAGGTCGTACCGGAAGATGTCCTGGCTCGACTGGGCGCCGACGCTTCCGACCACCAGCCACTTGCCGTCGGCCGAGGCGGCCAGCGGCCAGATGCCGGACGCGGTGGTGCCGATCTCCTCGGCGGCACCGGTGCCATCGGCGGCGCGGCGGAAGACGGTGCCGTCGTTCTTCCGGTCAGCGCTGTAGTAGACGTAGCGGTCGTCCCGCGACCAGACGGGATACGTCTCGCTCCCCTCCTCGAACGTCAGCCGGCTCGTCGAGCCGCGCACCAGGTCCTGGATCCAGAGGTCCTCGGAACCCTGCCCGGCGCCGTTCACCGCGTACGCCATGCGCTTGCCGTCGTGCGAAAGGGCGAAGTCGGTGAGCAGCTCGCGGTCACGGAGCGCCTGGATCCCGAGGCCGGTCCGGTCGAGCCAGACCAGCGACGAGAAGGTGCCGCGGGTCCCGCCGCGGTAGACGAGCGTCCCCTCGGCCGAGACGCCGGCCAGCGCCTGCTCGTTCTGGGTGAAGGCGACCGGCGAGGCGAGCGGAGCCGGATCCCCCTCGAGCCTCAGGCGCTCGGCGTCGAACACCTGGGCCAGCAGCGCGCCGTCGCGCCAGAAGAGGATCCGGCCCGGAGCGAAGAAGGGCGACGAGTTTGCGGTCACCAGCCGCGTGCGCTTGCCGCTGGCGAGCTCGAGCGCTTCGATCGCGCTCTCGTCGTTCTTGGCGCCCCACTCGGCGGTCTGCGCCAGGAAGAGGACCGCCTTCCCGCCGGGCAGGAACACCGGGAAGCGGTGGCTCTTCTCTCGGCGCGAGGCGTCGAGCGCGGTCAGCGGCTTCGGGACGCCGCCGCCCGCCGGCACCACCGAGAGCCCGGTCCGGAAGGAGGGGGTGAAGATGATCCGTCCGTCGCTTCCCCAGGTGCCGCCTCGCGGCGTCGGCGCGTCGCAGATGGTCTGGGCGGGCCCGCCCTGCAGGCTGAGCCGCTTCAGCTTTCCCTCGGCGAAGAAGCCGATGTGCGCGCCGTCCGGAGACCAGAACGGCATCTCGCCGCCGTCGGCGGGGGCCAGGCGCGTGCTCTCGCCCCGGTCGAGGGCGCGCAGCCAGACTCCCCGGGTCCCGGTCTTCCGCTCGTAGGCTTCGAACACGATACGGCGGCCGTCGGGCGAGAGCGCGAAGGTGTCGCCGAAGGCCCACTCGTCCGGTGGCATCAGCGATGCCTGGAGGACGCGCGCCCCCGGAGCGCTCCGCCGGGCCCCGAGCCACAACGCGCCGAGGCCCAGCGCCGCGGCGAGGCCGATCGCGGCGAGGGCCCAGACCAGCCTCGGCGCCCGCAGGGGCGCCGGCGCCGGCACCGCGGCCACGGCCGTGCTCTCGCCGAGGCGCGGGTCGGCCAGCACCTCCTCGATCGCCATCCGCGCGTCGCCGATCGCCTGCAGCCGTTCCCGCGGTTTCTTGCGCAGGCAGTGACGCAGGAGGTCGGTGATGCGGTCAGGCGTGCCAGGCGGCAGCGCCGAGAAGTCGGGCGTGTCCTTGAGGACGCCGGCCAGGACGTGCGAGACGGTCTCCCCCTCGAAGAGACGGCGACCGGTCAGCATCTCGTAGAGCACCACTCCGAAGGACCAGATGTCGGCGCGGCGGTCCACCGAGCCGCCGGAGGCCTGCTCCGGCGCCATGTAGGCCGCGGTTCCCAGGATCGTGCCGATCTCGGTGGCGCCGCGGGTGATCGTCGGCGACATCGACAGCTGAGAGCCGGACGAGGTGGACGCCCCGACGGTGGGGTCCATCGCCTTGGCCAGGCCGAAGTCGAGCACCTTGACCTTCCCCTCGCGAGGGGCCTTGATGTTCTGCGGCTTCAGGTCGCGGTGGACGATCCCCTTCTCGTGCGCGTCCTCGAGCGCCTCGGCCACCTGGAGCGCGATCGCCAGGCTCTCCTCCAGCGGCAGCGCGCCGCCGGCAAGCCGCTCCGCCAGGGTCGGGCCCTCCACCAGCTCCATGACCAGGGCGCGCACGCCGTCCGACTCCTCGAGCCCGAAGATCGACGCGATGTGCGGGTGATGGAGCTGGGCCAGGAGCTGCGCCTCGCGCTCGAACCGCGCCAGGCGCTCGCGGTCCTGGGTGAAGGCCAGCGGAAGGACCTTGATGGCGACGTCGCGCCGCAGCCTGGGGTCGTGGGCCCGGTACACCTCACCCATTCCGCCGGCCCCGAGCGGCGAGAGCACCTCGAACGTCCCCAGCTTCGTGCCGGCCGCCAGTGTCATTTGTGACCCGATGATGCCCTAGGAGCGCCCCGCCGGACCCGAGGATCAGCCACTGGTGAGCAAACCCGCCGTCTCGCGCCTCCTGTGGATACGAGCCCCTGGAGGTGACCACGATGGCGAGAATTCCGATCGGCCTCCCGTCAAGAACGTTTGCGACGGCGCTGCTCCTTCTCTCGATGGGTTCGCCCGCGCATGGCGCGGTCGCCCCGGTCACCCGTGTGGTGCCCATCGTCCTCTCCCTGGACGGTGCCACCGGGTCGCACTACACGACCGAGCTGGTGCTGACGAACCGTGGGGCGGGCGCCGTCTCCCTGGAGTACCTCTACACGGCCTCGTTCGGAAGCGGCAGCGGGACCGCGGCCGACAGCCTGGCCCCCGGCGAGCAGCGGGTGGTGCCGGACGCCGTCGCCTACCTGCGCGAGAGGGGGATCCCGATCGCGACCGGCGCCAATCAGGGCGGGACGCTGGCGGTACGCATCGGCAACGCCGCCTCGCCCGACGAGGTGGCCGTCACCGCGCGCACGACCTCGCCGGTGGTCGAGGGGCGCGCCGGCCTCTCCTACCCCGCCGTCTCCTCGACCGCGCTCCTCACCGGGCGCGTCGTGATCGGCGGGCTCAGGCAGAGCGACGCCGACCGCTCGCACCTGGCGCTGCTCAACGCCGGCGGAGCCGCGGACGGGGACGTCAGGCTGCGCGTCACGCTCTTCTCGGCGGATGGGCCCGCCGGCGGACTGGCGCTGGCCGACGAGACGCTTGCGCCGGGACGCTTCGTGCAGCTCAACGAGGTGCTGAGGAGCGCCGGTCTCGCGGGCGGCTACGCGACCGTCGAGCGCGTCTCGGGCAGCGCCCCCTTCTACGCCTACGGAGCCGTCGTCGACCAGCACAACAACGACGGCTCCTACGTCCCGCCGCTGGTCCCGGCGAACCACGCCGGACGCGCCGGGCTGACGCTGCCGGTGGTCGTCGAGAGCGCGGCCTTCTCCACCGAGCTGGTGCTCGCCAACTTCGGCACCAGCGCGCGCGTCGTGGACCTCCGCTACGTGGCCGGCGCGATCCCCGGCGGCTCGGCCACGCTGCGGCTCACCCTGCAGCCGCGCGAGCAGCGCCTGATCCCCGACTTCGTCCAGTTCTTGCGAGACCAGTCGTCGGGCGTTCCCGCCCGTGGACCGACCCTGGCCGGCGCGCTCTTCCTGACGGTGCCGGGCGGCGACGTCACCGGCATCTTCCTGGGGGGGCGAACCTCGAGCCCGGCTCCGGCCGGCGCCGGACGGTACGGGCTCTTCTACACGGCGACGCCGTACGGGCAAGCCGCGGTCTCCGAAGCCTTCGTCTACGCGCTCCAGCAGGACGGCGAGGACCGCACCAACCTGGCCTTCGTGAACACCGGCGAGGTGGACGACTCCGCCGACACGCTGCGCGTCGAGCTCTTCGACGGGCGGACGGGCTCGCGGGCCGGCGACTTCGACGTGACCCTGGCGGCGCGCTCCTTCCGACAGGTGAGCGCCGTCCTCGCCAACCACGCCGCGGGCGTCACCAGCGGCTACGCCAGGATCACCCGCACCTCCGGCGGGAACCCGTTCCTGGTCTACGCCGTCACCAACGACGGCGCGGCGCCGGGAGAGCGCAGCGGCGACGGCGCCTACATTTCCCCGGACATCGGCTGCAGCTTCGAGCTCGGTCCGGCGACGCGGACCTTCCCAGCGGGAGGGGGCAGCGACACCATCGCGATCCGCACCCGTGCCGACTGCGTCTGGACGGTCGCCAGCCACGACGCGTTCGTCACCCTGACCGGCGCGACCTCGGGGCAGGGGGACGGCACCGTCACCTATTCGGTCGCCCCCAGCGCCGGCGCGGCTCGCAGCGGGACGCTGTCGGTCGCCGGGCGGACGCTGAGCCTGCAGCAGACGGCGGCCTCCTCGCCTCCGCTCACGCTGTCCGCGACCCCCGCCTCCCTCTCGGTCGACGCCGGCGGCTTCGCCTCGACCAGCATCTCGGCTGGGAATGGCACCGCCGACGAGGTGACGTTCGCGGCCAAGGGGCTTCCGGCCGGCGTCGCGATCGACTTCAGCCCCAACCCGTCCGCGGGCGGCAGCATCGCGATCTTCCTGGCGAGCGCGTCAGTCGCCGCCGGCACCTATCCGGTGACGATCTCGGGCAGCGCCAGGAATGCGGGAGGCTCCAGCGTCCAGGTCCTCCTCACGGTCTCGCCGCCGGACATCGCCGCGTCCGCGTTGGTGCTCGAGCTACCGGAGCCGGCTGTCCTCTCGGGCCAGCCGATCAGCGTCACCTGGCGGCTACCGCGCAACCTGCCGGTGGGCGCTGCCATGACGGTCCTCGTCCGGGCGCCCCGCGACACGCCGTTCCCGCCCGGCGACTTCGGAGTGCCGCCTCCGGACGGCCCGATCTACTACCTGACCTCGAGCCGCGCCTGGTCCGACACGCGGGTCACCTTCGCGGCGCCACCCACACCCGCGACGCTGGCCTTCCATCTTCCTTCCATCGTCGCCGGCGGCTGGTACCTGCAGGTCGAGATCACCGATGCCGCGGGCGGCCTGGTCGCCAGGGCCCGTCGGCCGTTCCTGGTCAGCAGCAAGGCGTCAATCTATCTTCCCGGCAGCCGGCCGGTGGCGAGCTCCGGCGACGCGGTGAGAACCACGCTGATCACCAGCGCCGGCGACACGACCCGTCGCGTCAAGCTCGCCGCCTGGCTGGCGACACCCGACGGAAGGCGCCTCGGGCTGCCCGGACTGCGCGACGACACCGCCTTCGTCTACGACGGCCCCTCGCGCTCCGAGCTCCTCACCCTGCTGGACCGCGAGCTCGGATCGGTGGCGGGCACCGGCCGCTACAGCGTGCAGGTGCGGCTCTTCGACGCCGTCAGCGGCAAGCCGTTGGCCGCGGCCTCGGCCGCCATCGACGTCTGCGACACGCCGGCCGCGGTGGGCGGTGCGGTGCTCGACGCAGCCGGCCGGCCGCTTCAGGGACGCGTCGAGGTCAGCGCCTTCGACCTCGACGATGGCCTGGTGACCGCCTCCTCGTCGATGGACGGCAACGGCCGCTTCGGCCTCACCCTGGTCCCGGGCCGCTACCTGCTGAGCGCCGTGGCCGTGTCGGCGTCGGGCGTTCGCCGCGTCGCGGCGGCGCCGCTGCGCGTTTCCTGCGGCGACCAGGCGGCCACGGTCACGCTGAAGGAGGGGTTGTGAAGAGACAGGTGCGCGAGACCCTGATCCCTTGTCTCTGCCTGTTGGCGATTCTCCCTCTGGGCGCCCGGGCGCGCGCGGCGCTTCCGCCGGGCTGCGGCACGGCCGGCACCTTGCCGCCGCCGTTGGTCACCATCGAGCCGAGAACAATCGGCCCCCTCAGCTCCAGCGAGAAGAGCGCCCTCACGCTCTACCTGGTGCAGAACATGAGGCGGCTCGCACCCGGAGTGACGTTTCAGACCCCCGAGGAGGTGCAGGGGCACCTGCAGGAGGTCCGGGACAGGCAGCTCGAAGGCGCAGAGGGTGGCACCGTCGACAAGTCGATCGCCTCATTCGAGTTCGCCATGTTCGCGACCTTCACCAAAGACTTCCTCCGCTATCAACACAGCGTCACGTTGGTGGTGTACAAGGTCAGCCCCGTTTCTCAAGTCGCCTATGCCAAGGCGGAGGCCGTCGGAGCCGAGGGCGCCGACAACTTCTCCCTGATCGTCGACGCCGCGGACCGCGCTGCCGAACGCCTGGCCAGCGGCGACCTCCTGCAGCAGCTGCGCGCCGCCCAGGAGCGCCCCATCGAGCCGCGCCTGTGTACCCAGCTCACCCCGCTGGGTACGCCTCCTCCTGCCGGCAGCGCGCCGAACGACGTCCGTGTGGGAGGCGTGATCCGGGCGACGGTCACCCTGCTGGATGCCGACGGGAGCGCCTTCGCGGACAAGGTAATCGCCGTCAAGCGGATCAGCCAGGGGGCTGTGTCCTCGATGATCCTGCCGACCGACGCCAACGGCCAGGTTCGTGCCGACTTCCCGGTCGGCGACACCGCGGGCGGCGGCGGCATCATCGAGGCCAGCTACACGCGCGGCTCGGTGACGTGGCCGGCACAGGACCAGAGCTACCACGTGATCGGCCCGACCGCGCTGGAGATCCTGGTGCGGCAGGCGGTGGTCACGACCGGCACGACGCTGCCCCTGACGGCGCATCTCGTGCTGGACGATGCTCCTGCCGCCACCCAGGCGATCGCGTTCGCCGCCGAAGGGGGTACGGTCAGCAGCGCCAGCGCGGCCACCGATGCCGACGGGCGCGCCACCGTCAACATGGTCATGGGCAACGAGGCGGGCATCGCCACCGGCCGTGCCACCTGGCATTGCTCCGGCGTCGCCTGTGGTTCACCGCCCCGGCATCGCACGCCGGCAGCGGCACAGGAAGCCACCGCCGAGCGCGATTTCGCCGTCGAGGCCAGAGCCAGGCTGACGCTCTTCGCGGCAGACACCGATCTGGCCGGCGGCGACCTGACGCTGGTGCAGCTGATGGTCGACGCGAGCGGCGAACGGCTCACCGCCGTCCCGGTCTCCTTCAGCGTGGACGTGGGCGCGATCACCGTGCGGGACACGGAGACCGACGCCTTCGGCCAGGCGCAGACGTATTACGCCGCGCCCGATTCGAGCGACGGCACGGCCACGCTCACCGCTCGAGTCGTGGTGCAGGGAGAGGTCTTCACCAAATCGGTCAGCATCGACTACCACGGGGCCGAGGGCGGCCCGATGTCGGGGAGGCTCCTGCCGGAGCTGTCCGGAGGGGGCTGCCCGGTCGCGCCCGTCTTCTTCGTCACCGCGGCGATCGCCCACAACGGCACCGGCTTGACCTTCGCGACGCTGGGTGGGACGTACGACTACCCCCCCGCCGACGAGCAGCACCCCAACAACTGCAGGGCGGTGGACTTCGGGGAAGCGAAGGCGCTGCCGGTCACGCTGAGCGCCAGCGGCACCCGCGTCGGCATCCCGGTCCACAGCGAATGGACCATGAGCCAGCCGAGCGCCAGCACGATCGCCTGGGACGTCTCCACCGCCCACACGGCTTTCGCCGCTTTCGTCCTCGAGCTGAAGTTCGACAGGCCGGGCACCCTCAACCTCCATCTCGACATCTCCAGCTTCCCTTTCGGCTTCGTTCGGGTCGACGGACCGAACCCGGTCTCCAGCCCGTCCCTGTCAGCCCCGATCGCCGTCATCGCCCGAACCGGGGTGCCCGGCTACGGACCGGCCGATCGTTCCATCGCGATCTCCGGGCCTCAGACGATGGTGTTCAACGGCTACTTCCTGCAGCCCCCCAGCGATGCCAGCGGCCGGGTCCTGACCTTCACCTTCACGCCGGCGCAATGACGGACCGATGGCCAAGAACGCGGGTCTCCTACGCCAGGCGTTCCACGGGGAAGAAGGCCAGCTCCTGCACCTGGACGTTGCTCTTCCTGGTGAGCTGCACGGAGATGCCGGACTTGCCGACGAGGCCCTGGTCCGCCAGGTACTCGCAGGCGGCGGTCACGCCCTCGATACCGAAGTTGCGGGTGAAATGGTCCTCGATCTCGGTGGCCGAGCGCGCCTCGCCCGCTTCCCGCAGGTGCTCCAGCACCGGCGCGAAGAGGGCCGGCGCGCGCTCGGCGAGGTAGGCGTCGACGGCGTCCAGCGCCGCCGTCACCGAGGCCGGAGTCTTCCTGGTGTTGAGGAGGTCGGTGTAGACGACTCCGAAGAAGGCCGGGTTCAGCTTCAGCGCTTGCGGGATCACCTCGCGGTCGGCGATCCGGCGCGCGCCGATCACCTCGATCTTCGCCAGCGGCGTGGCCGCCTGGAGGAGGAAGAGCGCGGTGTACTCCAGGTCGCCTCGCGTCGAGAGGAACTTGTGCGCCTTGTAGATCGGCGCGACGGCGGCCGTGGCGGCCCGCAGCAGCTGCAGCTCGGTGTCGCGCCGGCCGATCCCGGAAAGCCCCGCGCAGAGGTCGGCGATCGTCGGGTCGTGCGTGTAGAGGAGCTTTCCCCTGGCCAGGAGCGTGTGCAGGAACGAGTTCCGCACCGACCCCTCGACCGCCTTGCGGAACTCGGAGCGCGGCATCAGGAACGCGTGCACGTTGACGTCGTCCACGTAGAGCGACCTGTCGCCCGGTGGCACCTTCTTGTCGTCGATCGTGACCAGCACCAGGTCGATGTCCGACCCTGCCCAGACCGCGTCGTAGGCCAGGCTGCCGCAGAGGACCGCGGCGAGGATCGAGCGGTCCTCCTTCAGCTGCGGCAACAGCCCGTCGAGCGCGTCCCGGTACCTTTGCTGGAGGTCCACTACCGCGGGCGTTCCTTCCGGCCCGCCTTCAGCAGCTCGACGAGCTCGGCGATCCGCTCCGCCCGCACGTCCGGCCGGCGCTTGGTGGCGTCGATCCATCTCAGGTAGCCCTTGCGGTAGAAGGAGGCCAGGGCGTCGAAGAACTCGGCGGCCTCCGGCTCGCCGGCGAGCGCGGCCGCGATGTCGGGTGCCAGCGCCTCCCGCTGAGGTCCCTCGACGCCGATCTCCACGCTGACGTCCTCCCCGAGGTGGAATCCGCAGTCCCGCCGCCAGGCGGGCCCCAGCGGCAGGAAGTAGCCCAGCCCCGACTGCGACAGGGCGCCGCGCACCGGCCGACCGTTGATCGTGCCGGCAATGTGGTAACGCGCTCTCGCGCCCCAGACCTTCGCCGGGTCGAAGGGAAGCGGAATGTAGGCACGACCCTTCTCGCTGCCCTCGATCCTGGCGTGGAAACGCTGCGGAGAAACGGGTCCGGCCGGCACGCGCAAATCTTCCCACGTGCCGTGACCCTTCTCACGCCGTGGCGGGACGCCGCCGGAAACGGCGTGGAGGTCGATGACGAAGGAGGACGCCATGGCCAGCAAGCCGACCACGAGCCCTACCGACCGCAAGACCCCGAAGCCACGCCTCACGAAGGTGACCCTCAAGGACCTCAGCGTGCGCCGCGGCGATGACGTCAAGGGTGGCGCCAGGACCGACCGCGTTTCCAACGGCGCCTGCACCACGACGACGGCAGTCTGCTAGGAGCCAGTTCTGCGCTGGCCGACGCTCATGCTCGAGCGTCGGCCGGCAGGATCCGGAAACGGCGGCCGCGCGCGCCTCGCAAGACACGGAAGTGACGTTCGTCGAGCGTCAGCACGTCCAGCGTCTCGAGCCGCCGCGACAGCACCACCAGAGAGGCATCCGCGATCCCTATCGCGTGCTCGCGATACCGCCTGATCACCTCGCCGGCCTCTTCCACATGGTCGCCCAAGACGGCCTCCAGCCGATAGGCGCCTCGAACGATTTCCTCCATCAGCTGAAGCTCGACGTCCACGCCGGCCAGCTTGACGATCAGGTAGTCGAGCTCGGCGAGCACGAACGGTGACAGCACCAGCGGGCCTGGATCTTCCAGGAGAACCTTGACGCACGCCCGGTGCGCTCTCTGATCCGGGAAGAGAGCGGCCAGAAGGCCGCTCGTGTCCAGCAGGATCAACGGTTGCCGAAGCCTTCCAGCAGCTCGTCCACCGTTTCGGCGAGAGAAGGATCCCCCAGCCCCTGGGCAGTGATCGGCAAACGCGGCTTCGGCGGTGTGGCCTCGCGGACGATTTGGACCAGGGCCTCGCGGATGATCTCCGCCTCGGAGCGCCCGGAGGAAGCCGAAAGGCGCTCGAGCGAGTCTTTCAGCTCATCCGGCAGGTAGACGGTCGTCTTGCGCATGCCATACATCATGCCATACGCAAGTGGGACGGCGCCCTGCGGCAGACGCCGTTCAGCGCCGGTCCAGGACGACGCGCCCCTCCTTCATCACGAAGAGAGGACTCTCCAGTGCCTTCACGTCCTCGAGCGGGTTGCCGCGCACCGCCACCACGTCGCCGAAGAAACCGGCCGCCAGCTTGCCGATGCGCGGCTCCATGCGCAGGAGCCGGGCGGCCACCAGCGTGGCCGTCTGGATCGCCTGCAGCGGCGTCATGCCAGCCTCCACCAGGATCGCGAATTGCCGCGCGTTCAGACCGTGCCCCTGCACGCCCGAATCGGTGCCGTAGGCGATTGAAATGCCGGCGCGGATCGCCTTCTTCAGGCTCTCCATCTTCCACTGGACGACCCGGCGCGACTTGCCGAGCTCCTCTTCGGTGAAGCCGCTCGCCGCGCCGCGCTCCAGGATGTAGCGGCTGGTGTACGGGTTCGGCACCAGGAAGACGCCGCTCGCCTTCACCACCGCGATCGCTTCGTCGGTCAGCAGCGAGGCGTGCTCCACCGAGCGGACGCCGGCGCGCACCGCCCGCAGGATGCCTTCGGTCCCGTGCGCGTGCGCCGCCACGTCGCGCCCCTTCTCGCGGGCCGCGGCCACCGCGGCGCGGAGCTCCTCATCGGAGTAGTCGGCGGCCGACGGATCGCTGCGCGGAGTGGTCACGCCGCCGGTCGCCAGGACCTTGATCCAGTCGGCACCGTACTTGACGTTCCGCCGCACCGCCCGGCGGATCTCCTCCGCTCCGTCGGCCACGCCGGAGAGGCGCTGCAGGGCGACGTCGGGGGGCAGCTCGTTCTTGTCGGCGTGCCCGCCGGTCGCCGACAGGGAGACCACCGACACCAGCATGCGCGGCCCGGGGATCGAGCCGGCGGCGATCGCGTCGCGCAGCGCCACGTCGGCCAGGTCGCGCGAGCCGAGGTCGCGCACGGTGGTGAAGCCGGCCTCCAGCGTCTTCCGCGCGTTGGCGACGCCCTCGACCGCGGCGCGCGCGGTGGTCTCGATGAGCTCGTCGTAGGGCCCGGTCTCGGCGCGCATCGCCAGATGGACGTGGACGTCGGCCAGGCCGGGGACCAGCGTGGCGTCGCCGAGGTCGTGGGTGACGGTCTCGCCGGGTCGCCGGGGGCCCGCCGAGACGATGACGCCGTTCTCGATCCGCACCACCGCGTCGGGAACCAGCCGGCCGGTCTCCACGTCCAGCAGCCGGCTGCCGCCGACCGTCGCGTTCTGGGCCTGGAGCGGAGAGGAGAACGACAGCAGGGACGCCGCGAGGAGAAGCGTGCTTCGCATAGGAGTGCGGCAGGATACGACCGTCGTCCTCAGCGGGCCGCCTTTCCGGCCGGGTCGAGCGAGGTCCAGCCGTCGAGGACGACCAGCTCGCGCGGGGTGGCCGACGCGAACCTCCTCTTCACCAGCACGAAGCGTCCGTCGGGGGTGACGTCGAAATTGCGGATCGGCGGCGTGCGCAGCTCGTAGGGACCGGTGAAGAGCGCGTGCGGGATGCCGGCGGTGAAGATGCCCCGCGTGTCCACCTCGACCTCCATGATCGTCTCGCCGGCGTTGAAGTAGAGCCGCCGTCCGTCGCGTGCCCAGACCGGGTTGGCGCCCGAAGCGTTGGAGACCTGCCACTTGCCGCCACCGCCCGGCCAGGTCTCCACGTAGATCTGGTCGGAGCCGCTCTCGGTCGAGGCATAGGCGATGTAGCGTCCGTCCGGAGAAGCCGTCGCCTCGTATTCGGCCGCGCTGGGGCTCGCGTAGAGCGGCGCCACCACGCCGCTCTTCAGGTCGAGGATCCGGACGTCGTTGGAGCCTTCGGTGTCGGTGGCCAGCACGCGTCCGTCCGGCAGCCAGGAGGTCGCCGCCATGACGTTCTGGCCCTTGACCACCTGCACCGCCTCGCCGCTACCGTCGGCGGCCCGCATGGAGATCCCTTCGGCGCCCTTGCGCGCGTCGGTGTAGACGATCCGGCGGCCGTCGGGGCTCCACATCGGCGACCCCTGCCCCTTGCCGTGCGTCAGCCTCCGGAGCTGCCGCGTCCCCAGGTCGAGCACGAAGACGTCGTCGTCCACCAGGTTGTTTCCGGAACCGATCCCGAGCGCCACCTGCCCTCCGTCGGGAGAGACCCGCGGCCGCGAGTAGGCGGCCGGCGTCCCCAGCTCGGTCTCCTTGCCGTCGCGGTCGACGAGGACCAGCACGCGTTCGTTGGGCAGCGCGCTCTCCGGCACGAATGCCAGGACACCGTTCCGGCTGACGGCGAAGTACCCGGCGCCGCTGCCGAGCTCGCCTCCCACGTTCTCCTGGATCGTGAAGGGCTCGGAGAGCGTCGTCAGGCGTACCGGGTCGAACCTCACCGCCAGCAGCGAGGAGCGCCGCTGGAAGACCAGGTGGCCAGTGCCCGAGTAGCGGGCCATCCGGGCCCCCTCCAGCACCGTCTTCCGCTCGCCGGTGGCCAGCCGCACGGCGTCGATCCGGCAGGAGTCGTAGTCGCTCACGCTGGAAGCGATCCCCACCGTGAAGAGGACCGTCTGGCCGCCGGGAAGCGCCTCGGGCCATCGATGGGAACGCTCCTGCCGGCCTGCGTCGAGGGTGGTGACCGCCTTCGGCGGGCCGCCCGTCGCCGGAACGCGGAGGAGCGCGCTGTTGTAGACCGGCGAATAGACGAGGGACCCGTCCTCGATCCAGACGGCCCCGCGCGGCGCGCGGGCCTCGGCGAGCTCCACCGCGGTTCCTCCCTCGGCGGGCACCTTGCGAAGCGCTCCGCCGGCGAAGAACGCGATCCAGCGCGCGTCGGCCGACAGCGCCGGCTGCGTGGCGCCCTCGGTACCGGCGACCTTGCGCAGGTCGAGGCGGTCGAAGGCCCTCCAGTAGATGCTCACCGGGTCCTTCCCCTCGGCGATGAAGACCAGGTTCCGCCCGTCGGCGGACAGGTCCAGGATCGGCGTCTCCAGGCGCGGCAGCGCCCTGTCCTGCGGGACCAGCACGCCGAAGGCGGTGAGCGGTGCCGCGGCGGCCGGCGCCAGGGGGCGGCGCATCAGCGTCGCCGCGCCCCAGCCGAGCGCGCCGAAGACGAGGGCTGCCGCGACCAGCGCCCACGGCGCCAGGCCGCGCCGCGGCGGGGCCATCGGCGTCGTGATCGCCGAGACCGGCGCCGCTTCCCCTTCGCCGCGAGCCAGCTCGTCGAGCGTGATGCGCGCGTCGGCGATGTCGTGAAGGCGGTTCTTCGGGTTCCGCTCCAGGCAGCGGCGCAGCAGCGAGCGCAGCGCCGGCGGCGTGGCCGGCGGCAGCGCCGAAAGGTCAGGCGTACGGGTGAGCACCAGCGCCAGGATCTCGGCGACGCTGGGCGCCTCGAAGAGGCGCGTGCCGGTCAGCATCTCGTAGACCACCACCCCGAACGCCCAGACGTCGGCGCGGCGGTCGACCGCCTGCCCCTTGGCCTGCTCCGGGCTCATGTAGGCGGCGGTCCCCAGGATGACACCCTGCTGCGTGGCGCCCAGCGTCAGCGTCGGCGAGGCGGCCACCTGCGAGGCCGAGACCGTGCCCGAGGCGGACGGGTCCATCGCCTTGGCGAGGCCGAAGTCCAGGACCTTCACCTTGCCGTCCCGGGTGAGCTTCACGTTCTGCGGCTTGAGGTCGCGATGGATGATGCCCTTCTCGTGTGCGTCCTCCAGCGCGTCGGCGATCTGCCGCGCGATGGCCAGACACTCGTCGATCGGCAGCGGACCGGCCGAGATCCGCTCGGAGAGCGTCGCCCCCTCGACCAGCTCCATCACGATGGCCCGCTGGCCGTTCGACTCCTCGAGGCCGAAGATCGAGGCGATGCTGGGGTGATGCAGCTGCGCCAGGAGCTGCGCCTCGCGCTCGAAGCGCGCCAGCCGCTCCTTGTCGGCGGTGAAGGCCGCCGGCAGCACCTTGATGGCCACCTCGCGGCCGAGCCGGGTGTCGGTGGCGCGGTAGACCTCCCCCATGCCCCCTTCACCCAGCTTGCCGGTGATGCGGTAATGAGAGAGCGCCTGCCCAATCAAGGTCGACGGTCGATCTGTGTCAAGAGCGGCGATTATGCTCCGCCGTGAGCGCCCGCCGTACCGGCCTCACGACCCCTTGCGCGCCACGCCCAGCTCGGCGAGCCGCTTGGCCACGTCGGGTCCGGCGCTGGCCACCTTCACTTCCTTGTCCACGTAGAGCAACTTGCCGTCCTTGCCGATGTAAAAGGTCCAGCGGAAGGGGGCCTTGCGGTCCGGGGTCACGACCCCGTAGGCCTTGGCCACCGACGCGTCCGGGTCCGCCAGCATCGGGTAATCGGCGTCCAAAGACTTCGCGAACTTCGTGATCACATCGACCGGGTCGACGCTGGCCGCGAAGTACGCCACGTCGAAGGCCCGGAGCTCGTCGCCGCTCTCACGGAGCGACTTGCACTCCATGGTTCACCCACCGGTGAACGCCTTCGGGTACCAGGCCACGACGACGACCTTCTTGCCCGCGTACTCGGCCAGGCTGTGCGTCTTGCCGTCGGAACCCGGAAGCGAAAACGGCGGGGCCGCGTCTCCGGCGGCCAGCGGTTTCGCCGTTTCCTCGGCGAGGAGCGGGGTGAAGAACAGCGCCGCCGTGGCGGCGAGGACGGTGAGGCGTCTCAAGGGGCCCTCCTTCGGTGGCCATCGTAGCGCCCCGCCATCCACCTGGCACTCCGGTTGCTAGACCGCCCTCGTGAGCGCGAACGCGAAGCGAGTGCAGGCGCGTCCGGTGACTCCCGATCGCGCGCGGGGCAGGACGAGGAAGCAGAAGGGCTTCCGGGTCGTCACCCTCGTCGTGATCGCGGGGCTGGCCGGCTACGTCATCGCGATCGCCGTCGCCAAGGCCGGCGCTCCCAAGCAGACCTCCTACGAGCTGCCGCACGGGTTCCGCGTCGAGGACCCGACGTTCCTGCCGTCGGCGCTCCCGGGCCCGTCGCTGAGCGCCGGCAACCGGCTGGAGATCCTGGAGAACGGCGACGCGATCTTCCCGGCGATGCTGTCCGCCATCGCCTCGGCGAAGCGCACGGTGAACTTCGAGGCCTACATCTTCTGGTCGGGCGAGGTCGGCGCGCGCTTCCGCGACGCTCTGGCCGAGCGCGCCTCGCACGGGGTCCAGGTGCGAGTCCTCCTGGACGCGGTCGGCTCGACCGGCCGGCGTCTGAAGACCGAGGACGTCGAGGCGATGCGCCGCGCCGGCTGCCGCGTGGAGTTCTTCCACTCCAAGCACCCGTGGATGCTCTGGGTGCTGAACCACCGCAGTCACCGCCGGGTGCTGGTGGTGGACGGCAAGGTCGGCTTCACCGGGGGCGTCGGCTTCGCGGACGAGTGGCGCGGCAACGCCGAGGCGCACGACCGCTGGCGCGACACCCAGGTGCGGGTCGAGGGGCCGGCGGCGCGCGGTCTCCAGCGCGCCTTCCAGGAGAACTGGTCGGAGACGACCGGCGAGGCGCTGGTCGGCGACGCCTTCTTCCCGGCGCTCCCGGCGGTCGGGAGCACCCAGGTGGCGGTGGTGCCCTCCTCTCCGCTCTCGGCGATCTCCGGCGCGCGCCGCGTCTACGCGATCTCGATCGCCGCCGCCGCCAGGGAGATCTGGATCGCGAACTCCTACTTCCTGCCCGACCAGGAGACCTCGGCGCTGCTGGTGGCCGCCGAGAAGCGCGGTGTGGACGTGCGGGTGATCGTGCCCTCGGACGAGGAGAACGACGTGCCGGCCACCAAGGCGGCCGGTCGGTCCGGGTTCGGAACGCTCCTCGAAGGAGGCGTGCGCATCTACGAATACCAGCCGACCATGTTCCATGTGAAGAGCATGGTGGTCGACGGCCTGCTCTCGACGGTCGGCTCGGCGAACTTCGACGACCGCTCCTTCAACCTGAACGAGGAGCTCAACCTGGTCGTCTACGACGCTCCGTTCGCGGCGCTGATGAAGCAGAGCTTCCAGCGTGACCTGGCGCTCTGCCGGCCTTACACCAGCGCCACCTGGAAGCATCGCCCGCTGAAGAAGCGCCTCAGCGAGTGGCTGGTGATGCCCTTCCGCGCCGAGCTCTAGGACACCAGCAGCCGCGCCAGCTCGCGCGGGTGGGAGAGCATCGCGTCGTGTCCGGCGTCGATCGACTCGAGCGTCCCGCCGAGCTTCCGAGCCATCGCCCGAGCCAGCTCACCCGGCAGGTGCCGGTCGCGCGAGGAGAGCAGGTAGCGCTTCCGGTCGGCGCGCGCGTCCCTGGCGGACGTGCGTGCCGGGGTCAGGAACGGCCCGAAGGGCTCCGGGGTCAGCCTCGCGAAAGCGGCGCGCGCCTCGGCCTCGGGCAGGTCCTCGAAGAAGCGTTCGCGCGCGGCGTCCCAGGAGACGCTGATCGCGTTCTCCGGGCTTGCGGCGGCCTGCCGGCGGTAGGTCTCACGCCGGCTTCCTGGGATGAGGTCGAGGACGCACTCCCCCGAGTCGAGCACGTAGCCGGCGAGATAGACGAGCTCGCGGACGGGCTGGAGTGCGGTGGCGTCGGCCAGCGCCATCCCCCCGACGGAGTGGCCGGCGAGCACCAGCTCGTCATCGCCGGCCGCCCGCAGCGCCGCGGCGATCGCCGCCACGTAGGAATCGAATTCCACCGACGCCCTCGGCGTGGCGTCGTCCCCATGGCCGGGGAGCTCCACGGCGATGGCCTTGTGGCCGAGCGCGCCGAGCTCCCGGAGAAGCGCCCGATAGCACCACGCGCCGTGGGAGCCGCCGGGCACGAGCACGAAGGCGCTCACCGTGCCGTGATCCGCATCGCCATCCACATCGTACGCTCGGTTCGTGGCCGCCGACGCGGACGGTTTCGGCATTCGTTACCGAGAGACTCGGCAAGCCGTGCCGGCGCGCGTGCTCCGGAGCCTCGGAGAGGGCTCCGGCGCCCCGCCCCGCGAACGGCATGCTGCGTGCTTCGCCGATGTCGTGATCGACCAACTGAATACCCTCTTGCGTGCGGAGCTCGCTGCGGTGGCCGGATATCAGAAGGTCCTCCGCAAGCTGCGAGACCAGGCGGCCTCCGACTGCGACCAGATGCTCCGGCTGGCGTCCGAGCACCAGCGGACGGTCACGGCGCTCCACGGCTCCGTACAGGCCCGGGGCGGCTCGCCCATGGTCGAGGCGAGCCCCTGGGAGGGCTCGGGCGCCGCCGAGCTCATGGCCGAGGGCGACGCGGTGAGGCTGGAGAGCACTGCGTTCGTGACCGCTCTCCTCGACGTCGAGCAACGCGGCCTCGCCGACTACGAGGCAGCGGTGCCCTCGCTGGACGAGGATGCCCGCGAGCTCGTGGAGCTCGAGCTGATTCCACGGCAGCGCCGGCACGTCACCGAGCTCTCGGCGCTGCTGGTCCGCCTCGCGGCGTGACGCATGCCGTCCAGGCGCGTCCGAATGTGCTAGCTTCGTGGCACGTCGACATGGACGAGGCGTCCCCTCCCGACTCGGCCGGCGGGTCCAGCCATAGCCTCCTCGCTCTGCGACATGCGCTGGCCGACCCGCTGTCGTCCATCGCGCTGAAGCTCGACCTGATCGAGCGGCGCCTCCAGACGCCCGCCGGAGCCGATCCCTCCTGGCTGATGGAGCGGGCCCGGGCGGCCCAGGGCGACGTCGTGACCGCGAACCGGTTGCTGGCCCTCCTGGTGCGGCTCGCGGAGATCGCCGCCGAGCCGCCGCGGATGACGACCGTCGACGCGGTCTGCCGCGCGGCGGCCGTCGCGCTCCCCAGCCCGGCCACGGCGCTTCCACGTCTCACCATCCGGCCGCGGGCGGCGGCGGAGGCCATCCAGAACGTGGCCTCCTTCGCGGCCGCGGGGAACGGGGAGACTGCCAGGACGGCCCGAGCGAGCTTCGAGGACGGCCGGGTCGTCCTGGCCATCGAAGGTCCGCGGGTGACCGCCGACGGGCGTCCCGAGAGGCTCCTCGACCTGCCTCACGGCGTCCCGGACGCCGAGCCTCTCTTCGTGGCACGCGCCGCCGTCGAGGCGGACGGCGGCCGGCTGGAGCTGACCGAGAGCTCCGGGAGCCTGGTGGCGCTCTTCTCGTGGCCGGCGGCCGCGTCGAACCGGAGCGGCGTTCCGTGAGGGTCCTGGTCGTGGAGGACGAGCCGAAGGTGCGGGAATCGCTGGTCGAGCTCGTGCAGGAGCTCGGCTACGAGGCCTCCCAGGCGAACTCGGTCGCCGACGCTCGCGCGGCGTTGATCAGCCAGGAGCCGGACGTCTGCCTCACCGACCTCGGGCTGCCGGACGGCGACGGCCTCGACGTCGTGCGCGCCGCCAAGGCCCGTCGCGCCGATTGTGCGGTCCTGGTGCTGACCGGCCAGGGCTCGATCCTCGCCGCGGTCGAGGCGATGAAGGCCGGCGCCCACGACTTCCTGCTCAAGCCGTTGAAGCCGGCGCTTCTCGCCTCGGCTCTGTCGCGGCTCTCGGAGCATCACCCTCCCCACCCCGCGGCGTCGGCCGAGCCGCAGGCGGTCGACCAGCTCGGCGAGATGCTGGGGCGTTCCCCGGCGATGCAGGGAGTCTTTCGCCTGATCGCGCGGGTGGCAGCCTCGGAGGCCCCGGTGATGATCACCGGCGAAAGCGGCACTGGCAAGGAAGTGGCCGCCCGCGCCTTGCACGCGCTCTCGCGCCGCGTGCGGGGCCCGTTCGTCGCCATCAACTGCGGGGCGATCTCCCAGAGTCTCGTCGAGAGCGAGCTCTTCGGGCATGAGAAGGGCTCCTTCACGGGCGCCGAGCGGCGCCGTGCCGGCACCTTCGAGGCGGCTCAGGGAGGGACGCTGTTCCTGGACGAGGTCACCGAGATGCCGCCGGAGATGCAGGTGAAGCTGCTGCGCGTCCTCGACACCCGCACCTTCCGGCGGGTGGGCGGGAGCGAGGAGCTGGACGTCGACGTCCGCCTGGTGGCGAGCTCCAACCGCGACCTCGCCCAGGCGGTCCGCAGCGGGTCGTTCCGGCCCGACCTCTTCTATCGGCTCAACGTCTTCCCGCTCCACCTGCCGACCCTGCGGGAGCGCAAGTCGGACATCCGGATCCTGGCGGAGCATTTCCTGTCCCAGATCGAGCAGAAGGAGGGTCGCGGCTTCCGCTCGTTCGAGGGCAGCGCGCTCGAGGCGATGTCGCGGCACGACTGGCCGGGCAACGTGCGCGAGCTGAAGAACGCCGTGCACCGGGCGTACATCCTCAGCGACCCACCGACGGTCCAGGCCGAGGCGGTGGAGGCGGTGCTCGGGGCCCCGGTGGCGGCCGAGGTCGTGGCCGAGCCGGCGGAGGAGGGAGTCTGGCCCACCGTGCCGGTGCGGGTCGGGGAGAGGCTGGACGCCGTGGAGCGCAAGCTCCTGATCGCGACCCTCGAGGCGGTGAAGGGGGACCGGAGGACGGCAGCCGAGCTCCTCGGCGTCAGCCTCAAGACGATCTACAACCGGCTCAAGGAGTACGGCCTGGATCAGACGCCCGGAGGACGGTCTCGAGGCTCTTGAACTGAACCGGCTTGGCGAGGTGATGGTCGAAGCCGGCATCGCGAGACCGAGCCCGGTCGTCCGGCTGCACCCAACCGGAGACGGCGACCAGGACGAGCCCGCTCAGCTGCGGCTCCGCTCGCAGCCGGCGCGCGACCTCCAGGCCGTCGAACCCCGGGAGGCCGATGTCGAGGATCGCCACGTCGGGGCTGAGACGCCTGGCGGCGTCGACGCCGGACGGTCCGTCGTGCGCGACATGGGCTTCGTGTCCGGAGAGCGAGAGGAGCTCGGCGAGCGTCAGAGCGGCCTCGACGTTGTCGTCGACGACGAGCACCCGCCGCGGTAGCAGCTGAGCGATCGGCGAGGCGAGCGGCTCCAGGCGAGGCGGCGGAGGGGACGTCGCCCCGGTGAGGCGGAGCGTGAAGACGCTCCCTTTTCCTTCCCCGTCGCTGGCTGCCGACAGGCTGCCGCCGTGAAGCTCCGCCAGCCGTTTCGCCAGCGCCAGGCCGATGCCGAGCCCGCCGCCGACCGCGTCGTGCGCGCGGTGCCCCTGTCCGAACATCGTGAAGACGTGTGCCAGGTGGGCCGCCGGAATGCCGATGCCGGAGTCGGCGACCGAGACCACGACCTCGTCTCCTGACCGCGATGCCTGAAGACGGATGCGTCCCCCCGGCTCGGTGTACTTGGCAGCGTTGGCGAGGAGGTTCGAGAGGAGCTGGGAGAGCCGCATCGGGTCCACCAGCAGGTACACCGGAGGCTCCGGCAGGGACAGCTCGAAGGCCTGGCGCCGGCCGACGAGCAACGGTCGGGCCGTCTCCAGCGCGCTTTCGACGACCGTGGCGAGGGAGACGGTCTCACGGCGCAGCTCCAGCTTGCCGTGGGTGATGCGCGAGAGGTCCAGCAGGTCGTCGATCAGCCGCACCATGTGCGCGACCTGCCGCTCGATGACGCCGAGGGCGCGGGCGCGCCGCGAGCCGTCTCCGGTCGCGTCCCCCTCGTGCAGGAGGATCTCGACAGCGCTCGACAGCGGGGCCAGCGGATTCCGCAGCTCGTGCGACAGCGTGGCCAGGAACTCGTCTTTGCTGCGGGCCGCCTCGCGCAACGCCCGCTCCGCGGCGCGCCGCTCGGCCACCTCGGCCGCCAGCGCGGCGTTCATGGTCTCGAGGGCGGTCGTCCGCTCGGCGACGCGCGTCTGCAGCTCGTCGCGCGCCTGGCGCAGGGCCGCGGCGCGGCGCGATGCCTCGACCGCGTACCGGAGGGAGCGCTCGAGGGTCTCCGGGTCCAGACGGTCCCGGACCAGGTAGCCGGCCGCGCCGGCCTCCATCGCCTCCAGGTCCTCGGCCCGATCCGGCGCGCCGGTGAGGAGCAGCACGGATCCGTCGTGCCCGTGCGCACGGTAGGCGCGCAGGAGGTCGACACCGTTCCTGGAGCCGAGCCGGCAGTCGACCAGGTGGATGTCGTACAGGCCGGAGGCCATCCGCTCGAGAGCGGCCTCGAAGGACGTGGCCCGCTCGACGCTCGCGGGCATCGCCATGCCGGAGACCAGCCGCCGCAGCAGCAGGGCGCCCTCCTCGTCGGAACCGACGAGGAGGAGGCTGATCGGGGACTCCACAGGGATATTCTGCGCTCAGCAGATTCGGCACGCCTTGCCGACCCAGTCGGCAATCGGTTCCGGCGCCCGCGCCCCATCCGGCTCCCAGGCCGCTCCCCGCCGCGGCGCGTGAGTTGCAGGCCTCTAGTCTTAGATGCTAGACACTCCCTTCCGCGCGCTGTTCCTGCTCCGAAAGGGCCTCGATTCCATCGAAGTGATTCCGCTGGGCGGCGATCCCGCAGGAGACGCTCCCCTGTCCGGCCTCCTCTCGGGCCGTTCCGAGCTCCTGGACTTCATCCGCCAGGTCGGCTTCGACAGCATCGTGGAGTCGTATCAGGTGTCGGACGTCCCCCGTACCGGATTCCTCAACACGTTCCATCTCGCCTCGTCGGCCGAGTCCATCGTCGAGCTCCTGGAGAAGCGGCGCGGCCCGCAAGTCGCCCGCTCGCATCGGGTCCTCCAGCTCACGCACCAGACACCGCCGGAGCAGCTGTCGCTCTCGCCCCACGAGGCCTTCCAGCTCGGCGCCTCGACTCTGTCCACAGCCAGCGGCCTGGCCGGTATGGCCGCCTGGTTCCGCCAGCCGGTTCTGGCGCGGACCTGAGCCGGTCCTCCGCCCGCATCGACTGAAGAACCTCAGAAAGGGAGACCCCACAATGAAGGTCCGTCCGCTCTACGACCGCCTCCTCATCAAGCGCGTGGAGGCCAAGGAACAGGCCCGCGGCAGCATCATCATCCCCGACACCGCCAGGGAAAAGCCGATGGAGGCCACCGTCGAGGCGGTGGGCGAAGGCAAGTTCGACGAGAAGGGCAAGCGGATCCCGCTCGACGTGAGAAAGGGCGACCGCATCCTCATCGGCAAGTACGCCGGCACCGAGATCAAGATCGAAGACGAGGAGTTCCTCATCCTCCGCGAGGACGAGGTCCTGGCCATCGTCGACAGCAAGTAGAAAAGGAAACAGACAATGTCAGCCAAGGACATCACCTACGGCGAAGACGCCCGCCAGCACATCCTTCGGGGCGTCAACAAGCTGGCCGACGCGGTCAAGATCACGCTCGGTCCCAGGGGCCGCAACGTCATCATCGAGAAGAAGTACGGCGCCCCGACGATCACCAAGGACGGCGTCACCGTCGCCAAGGAGATCGAGCTCCCCAACGCGCTCGAGAACATGGGCGCCCAGATGGTCCGCGAGGTCGCCTCCAAGACCTCCGACGTCGCCGGCGACGGCACCACGACCGCGACCGTCCTGGCCCAGGCCATCTACCGCGAGGGGATCAAGATGGTCACCGCCGGCGGCAACCCGATGGAGATCAAGCGCGGGATCGACATCGCGGTCAAGACGGCGGTGGCGGCCATCGACTCGCTCAAGAAGTCGGTCGACACCAAGGAGATCGAGTTCGTCGGCACCATCTCCGCGAACGGCGACCAGGAGATCGGCAGGACCATCGCTGAGGCGATGGGCAAGGTCGGCAAGGACGGCGTGATCACGGTCGAGGAGGCCAAGGGGCTCGACACAACCCTGGAGGTCGTCGAGGGCATGCAGCTCGACCGCGGCTACCTCTCCCCCTACTTCGTGACCGACCCCGAGCGGATGGAGGTCGTCCTCGAGAACACGATGATCCTCATCTACGAGAAGCGGATCTCCTCGATGAAGGACCTGCTTCCGATCCTCGAGCAGTCGGCCAAGCAGAGCCGGCCGCTGCTGATCGTCGCCGAGGACGTCGAGGGCGAGGCGCTGGCGACGCTGGTCGTCAACAAGCTGCGCGGCACGCTGAACATCGCCGCCATCAAGGCCCCCGGCTTCGGGGACCGCCGCAAGGCCATGCTGGAGGACATCGCGATCCTCTCCGGCGGCAAGATGATCTCCGAGGACCTCGGGATCAAGCTCGAGAACGTCAAGTGGGACGACCTCGGCGAGGCCAAGAAGGTCGTCGTCGACAAGGACACGACCACGCTGGTGGTGGACACCGGCGACCGGACGCGCAAGGAGGCGGTCGCCGGCCGCGTCAAGCAGCTCCGCGCGCAGATCGAGGAGTCCTCCTCGGACTACGACCGCGAGAAGCTGCAGGAGCGGCTGGCCAAGCTGGTCGGCGGCGTGGCGATCATCAAGGTGGGCGCGGCGACCGAGACCGAGATGAAGGAGAAGAAGGCCCGCGTCGAGGACGCGATGCACGCCACCAAGGCAGCGGTCGAGGACGGCATCGTGCCGGGCGGCGGCGTGGCGCTCCTGCGCGCCATCGTCGAGGTCGCCAAGCTGAAGGAGAAGGGGGACGTGCAGCTCGGCATCAACATCGTGCGCCGGGCTCTCGAGGAGCCGACCCGCCAGATCATCGCCAACGCCGGCCTCGAGGGATCGGTCATCGTGAACGAGCTCAAGGCCAAGGGCGGGTTCTTCGGCTTCAACGCTCAGACCGAGAAGACCGAGGACATGCTGGCTGCCGGCATCATCGACCCGGCCAAGGTGACGAAGTCGGCGCTCCAGAACGCCGCCTCGATCGCCGGGCTCATGCTCACCACCGAGGCGCTCGTCTCCGACGTCAAGACCAGCGGCAAGGCGCCGGCGATGTCCATGGCGGGCGGCGGCGGCATGGGCGGCATGTACTGACCCTCTCGCCCACCCAGCTCTTCAATGCAATCGGCCCGGCATTCCCGCCGGGCCGATTCGCGTGGTGAGGAGCCGGTCGTCAGTCCTTGACGGCGTCCTTCACGTCCTTGACGACCTTCTTGGTCGTCTTCTTGGCCTTCTTGGCGCCTTTCTTCACGCTCTTCTTGGTCTTGGCGGCGCCTTCTTTCACGGCCTCCTTGGTGTCTCTGGCGGCCTCCTTGGTCTCCTTCTTGATCTCCTTGACCTCGCTCTCCTGCGCGAAAAGGCCGGCGGAGAAGGCGAAGCAGGCGGCCAGAAGGACGGCGAGCAACGAACGGTTCTTCATAGGGTTCCTTTCACGCCCAGAAGAAAGCAGGACCCGCGCCAGCGTCCCTACGTCGTCAGGCTCGCAGGCTCTGGCGAACGCCGAGCGGCTCCACCGTGTTGAGGTAGGCGTGGTGGTCGTGGTTCAGGGCCCCCTCCGGCAGCCACTGCCACAGCGGGCCGAGGTCCTTCTTCACCTGGTTCGCGTAGAAATCGGGCAGGTCGTCCGTCGCCTGGTCGAAGAACGACCGGACCGGCGCGTCGGTCTCCAGGCGCCGCCGGAGCTCCGAGTAGTGGCGGATGCGGCCGTAGCCTTCCGAGGAGATGGCCCGCACGACGTTCAGCCAGCGCGGCAGCGCGGTGCTGGTGGCCACGAAGCGCTTGGCGATCCTCGGCAGCGAGAAGGAGTAGCGCGTCAGCCCGATGACCTGGTCGTAGAAATCGGTCCAGGAGTAGTTCTGCGGCCTCACGTTCATCGCGTGGTTGTTGTCCAGGAAGTGGAACGGGAACGGCAGCACCCGGCCGGCGCGCTGGTACTCCAGGTTGAGCGGGGCGGCCCGGCCGAACGCCGAGAGGAGCGAGTAGCCGGGGAAGACGCCCGGCGTCCGGTCGAGGAACCGCTTGGTCAGCTCGAACGGCTCCTCGCCGGTGGTCCCGTCGAGGCCGAGCACGAAGTTCGCCTGTACGTACGGCACGTACCTCAGGATGGTGTTGACGTGCTCGGAGACCTGCACGACCTTCTCCATCCCTTTCCTCGAGCCGGTCTTCGACTTGTTACCCAGGTCGTACCAGGACTCGATGCCGGGGAGCAGCGCCGCGAAGCCGTTCTTCTTGAGGCGCGCCAGGTGCGGCTCGGTCAGGATCGAGAGGCTGCTCTCGGCCGCGAAGCCGATGCTCCCCGGAGGGACGGCCTCCTCGATGGCGCCCAGCGTCTGGTCGAAGCGCACACCGAAGTTTGGGTCGTGCCAGGCCACGTGCGGCTGACGGAACTTCGTCCGCAGGAACCGCAGGTCGTCCTTCAGGACGTCGAGGTCCAGCGGCTGGTAGGGCACGGCCGCGTCGATGCAGAAGCTGCAGGTGTACGGGCAGCCGAGGCTGGCCAGCATCGGCACCAGCTTCAGCGCCGGCGCCTTGCGGAGGGTCGGCTCGATGAACTTCCAGCGCTCGCGTACGCCGGGGAGCTCGAGCGGCTGCCGCGCCGCGGTCACCTGTCGGCCCAGCGGGCGGTGCCGTGAGCAGTCCGCCAGGACGTCGTTGAGCACCTTGCGGTCGGTGAAGCCGAAGACGTAGTCGAAGTACTTGGCGGCGTCTTCCGGGAAGCAGCGGGCGTGCGGGCCGCCCAGCGCGGTCACGGCGCCGCGCGAGCGGAAGAGGTTGCTGAGGGCGTAGGCGGTCTGCGCCGCCTCGGTGAACGCGCCGATGAAGACGAGGTCCACCTCGGGCGGGATCTCGTCGACCAGGTCCTCGAAGCCGGTGTAGCAGACGAGGGTGACGTCGTGCCCTTCGGCCTCGCACCAGGTGGCGATCACCTGCGGCATGATGCTGGCCAGGTTCGCGTTCATGACCCGCGCGTAGAGGGCGTTCGTGGGTCCCTTGCTCACCAGGTCGATGACGCCGACGCGAAGCTTGCGCATGGGGGCCCCTGAGCACGGGGTGTGCCATGGGCTGGTTCCGGCCGTATTCCAGGCTTCGCGACGCCGGCGGCGCCAGCCTCGCGACGGGCATCGGCACGCTTTTCCTGTGCCGCCGGCAAAGCGTGCCGACCGCTAGTGTCCGGGACGCACCGTGGAGCGCCGTTCAGGCTGGCCGTGCTATTGCGTTAGCGCAAGCGTCCCGTTACGACAGCGCATGGGTGACGGAAGAAAGGAGATGCGATGCTCTGGACAATCTGCGTGATCCTCATCGTCCTGTGGGCCCTGGGGATGGTCACCTCCACCTCGATGGGCGGACTCATCCACATCCTGCTGGTTGTCGCCCTGGTGATCGTGGTCGTACGCCTGCTTCAGGGGCGAAGAGTCGTCTGACGCCTCTTCCGAAGACACCCTTAACAACCGTCAAACAAGAAACAGAGAGGGAGACACCCGATGAAGAACTTCGTGAGAGGTCTCGCGCTGGGCGCCACCGCGGCGCTGCTGGCGGGAGCCACCACGTATTCCGCCACCGCCCAGATCCACACCGAGAAGACGAACTTCACCCTGACGGAGCCGATGGACGTGGGCGGATTCGTCCTCGAGCCGGGCAGCTACCGGCTCAAGGTCGTCGTACTGAGCGACAACCGCAACGTCGTCCAGGTGACGAACGTGGACGGGTCGAAGGTCTTCGCCGCGGTCCTGGCCACGCCGCACGCGATCAAGACGGACGAGACCATTCCGGAGAGCCGGTTCGTCTATTTCCCGCCCATCAACGGCCAGCCGAAGGCGCTCCGGACCTGGTTCGCACACGACACGCCGTACGGGCAGGACATCATCTATCCGAAGCGGCGCGCCCTGGAGCTCGCGGCGGCGGCCAAGGTGCCGGTGATCGCGATCCCGGACGACGTCAAGGAAACCGAGTACCGGTCCGCGGAGCTCACGGTGGTGACGCCTGAGCTGCAGGTGCAGCCGTACCAGCCTCCCCCGCCCGCCCCGGTCGTGACCGCGGCCCGCATCCCCCACAAGCGTCTGCCCACCACCGCGAGCCGGCTTCCGCTCTTCGCGGCGCTGGGCCTCCTCTCGCTCGGCGGCGCCGTCGGCCTCCACGCCCTCACGACACGGGTTCCGTGATCCCCGCTATCGCCGCGCGACGGCTCCGCCGAGCCGAGGTCGCCCTGGGGCTCCTCGGCCTCACACTCCTCGGCGGAGCCCTCGCGGCGATGGTCGATGCACGGCTCTACCAGGCGCGCCAGGGGCGCGCCTTTTCCGCGCTGGAGCGCGGCACCGCGGCGCGAGTCGCGACGTCCGATCCGGCGCCGGCCGCCGACCCGCTGGTCATGGGCCGGATCGAGATCCCCAGGCTCGGCATCTCGGCCATCGTCCGAGAGGGAGATGACGACGGCACGCTGGCCGTCGCGGTGGGGCACATCCCCGGAACCGCCGGGCCCGGTGAGCTCGGCAACATGGCGCTGGCCGGACACCGCGACTCCTTCTTCCGGGCGCTCGAAGGTATCCGGCTGCACGACTCGATCGAGTTCCGTACCGCCGGCCGCCGCTACCGGTACCTGGTGGACTCGACCGAGGTGGTCGAGCCCGAGGAGACGCGGGTGCTCGATCCCACCGGCTCGGCCGTGCTCACGCTGGTGACCTGCTATCCGTTCCAGTGGGTCGGACACGCGCCGCGACGGTTCATCGTGCGGGCCAGGAGGGACCCGTCGTGAGCGCCGTGAGCACCACCCCGTTCCGTCTGGTGCGCTTCGAGCTGTCGCCGCGGACCATGGTGGCGCTGGTCCTGGTGATCGCCTCCCTGTGGCTGCTGATCCGGCTCTGGCCCGTCCTCCTGGTGCTGGTCGTCGCCCTCCTGGTCGCCGGCACGCTGAGCCCGGTGGTCCGCTGGCTGGAGGGCAAGCGCGTGGGCCGCGGGGCCGGCATCGCGATCGTCTTCACGTCCTTCCTCGTCCTGGCCATCCTCGGCGTCGCCCTGACGCTCCCGGCGCTGGTCTCGCAGGCGACGGCGCTCCTCGAGCACGAGCCGGCGCTCCGCGCCCGGCTCGCCGACCACCTGGCCGGCTCGCGCCTGAGCGCTCCGCTGGCGAGCTGGCTCCGCGGCCTCGAGTACGGCGAGATGGCCGGCACGATGGGCGCCTCGGCATTCGCCTTCTCGGTGCGCGTCTTCGGAGCCGCCGCCTACGGTTTCAGCGCCCTCTTCCTCGCGCTCTACATCATGGTCGACCGCGACCGCCTCCGGGGAGGGCTCTTCGCCGTCGTCCCCCGGTCGCACCACGTGCGCCTCTCCCGGGTGATGATGAACCTGGAGACGATCGTCGGCGCCTACCTGCGCGGGCAGATGGTCACCTCGCTGCTCATGGCGATCTTCACCTTCCTCCTGCTGACCGCCTGCGGGGTGGAGAACGCGCTGGCGCTGGCGGTCTTCGCCGGCGCCGCCGACGTGCTGCCCTACGTCGGAGCGCTCCTCTCCATCGTTCCGTCAGTGCTCTCGGCGCTCTCGCGAGGACCGGTGATCGCGATCGTCGTCCTCGTTCTCATGCTCGCCTACGAGCAGTTCGAGAGCCGGGTGCTGGTGCCCCGCATCTACGGCCGGGCGCTGCGTCTCCCGTCGTCCGTGGTCATGTTCGCGCTCCTGGCCGGCGGGACGCTGATGGGGGTCCTCGGCGCGCTCCTGGCGCTGCCGGTGGCGGCGGCGGTGATGATGCTCGTCGAGGAGCTGCGCGTGGAGCTGCCGGGTGAGCAGGAGCAGCTCGCCGACACGCACCTGCGCGAGGGGGACGACCGCGCCGAGGAAGAGTACGAGCGGCGGACGGAGGGGGTCGGCGCCGAAGAGGCGGCCGGCATCGCGGCCGAGATCTCGCGAGACCGGCGCACCGACGAGAGCCTTCCGCTGACGGCGACCGAGACGGCCGCCACCGGCGCCAGCAGCGGCTGACGCGGCTGCTGGCTGGACAATTGCAACGGTGTCACCAGGAGACTCAGACAATGCGAAAGTACTCGTTCCCGATCCTGGCGGTAGCCCTGTCGCTCACCTTCGTCCTCGCCGCCCCGGCCGCCAAGGCCGCGCCCAAGTCCGCCGTATCCCAGGAGGTCTCGGACGCGCTCCGGGCGACGTCCGTCAAGGCGAAGCTCATCGACAAGTTCGGCGCCGACGCGCTCGGCATCACCGCCTCGGTGTCCGGCGAGACGGCGATGCTCACCGGTGAGGTCGCCAGGTCAGCCAGCCAGGGGCTCGCCGGGCAGGTCGCCCTGTCCGTCGACGGGATCAAGAGGGTGGAGAACAAGGTCACGGTGGCGCAGGCCGCGGGTCCGGTCGCGGCCAGCGAGGCCTCGGTCAAGAACGTGGCGCTGGAGATGAAGGTCAAGAACATCCTCCTGACCCATATCGGCGTCAACGCGCTGAAGATCGAGGTCGAGGTCGTCGACGGTGTCGTCAGTCTGCGCGGCAAGCTCGACAACGCCGACACGTCCAAGGCGGCGATCAAGAAGACCCGCTCGATCAGGGGCGTGAAGAAGGTCGTCGACCTCCTCAGCTAGCGCGCCACGCTGGGGGGAACGCCTTCGGCGCTCCCCCCTTCCACCCTGGCGCATCTGCCGACGCTCGTCGGTGAGGTCAGAGGCCCCGATAACGGCAGGCGATCAGGAGAAGGCCGAAGCCGATCACCCACGACCACGTTGCGAAACCGGGACCGGGATGGATCACGCCGAAACGGGTGGCCAGCGCGACCACGTAGAGGACCAGGCAGATGATCCAGGTGATGTGCCTCGGTGCGTTTCCCCGGGCGGACGTCCTCATGTCGCCCTCCTTTCGTGAAAGCAGAGACTAGCGTGGTGATCCACGTGATCCACTAGGAGAGGCGGGCGATGACGACGGTGATGTTGTCCTCGCCGCCCCGCTCGTTGGCCAGGTCGACCAGGCCGTCCCCGCAGGCCTTCAGGTCGTCGCCGGCCGCCAGGCGCTCCTCCATCTCGGCCATGCTGACCTTCCCGCTCAGCCCGTCGCTGCAGAGCAGCAGCGTGTCACCAGGGCGCAGCTCGATCCCGTCGAGAGCCATCTCCACCCTCTCCTTCGTTCCGACGGCCTGCAGCAGGACGTGCCGGAACGGAGTCAGCAGCGCTTCCTCTTCGGTGAGCTGCCCGGTGGCGACGAGGTGCGCGGCGATCGACTGGTCCTTGGTGATCTGCTCGAGACGGCCCTTCCGCGCGAAGTAGCCCCTCGAATCGCCCACGTGCGCGATGAGCACGCGCTCCCGGCAGATGAGCGCCGCGGTGAGCGTGGTGCCCATGCCCGACAGCTTCGGATGGAGAGCCGCCTCGTTCCAGACACGGAGGTTCACGGCATCCACCGCCTTCTTGAAGAGGTCGGGCCGCGGGCAGGCCCCGGAGAGCTGCTGCATCTCCGTCTCCAGGGTCTCCAGGGCCAGCGTGCTGGCGACCTCTCCGGCGTGGTGCCCTCCGATCCCGTCGCAGACCGCGACCAGGACTCCCCGTGCTCCAAGAGGTTGCTCGACCACGGCCTCGGGCGCGAACGACGTGCCCTCGCTGAGGTCGTGGATGACGAATCCGTCCTCGTTCTTCGTACGCTGGCGGCCGATGTCGGTCTTGCCGTAGGCGGCGATCTTCATGTGGGGGTCCTCACTCAATCGTCGTGCCAGCGCGTCGAGGCGGCAGCCTTCGCGCCCGGAGCGCCGCACCGGCACGCTTTGCCGATCGCTCCGTAAGGACTGCCGCCGGCGACGCGGCGCGTCCGAGGAACCGGGAAGAACGCCCCGACGTCCTTCGGCACGCGCCTTGCGCTGAAGCCGTCGGCAAAGGGGAGAACCACATGTTGCACTCGAGGTTACTAGGGAGCCGAGGGCTCCTGGCGCTGCTGGGCGCGCTCGTCGCGGTCGCGTCGGCCGCGCAGGCGCAGTCGTGGGACGGCGACGACATCCGGCAGACGGTCGTGCGCGTGGCGTTCCTCTCCGGGGAGGTTTCCTACAACCGTGGCGACGACCCGGACGACTGGCAGCCGGCGTCGCTCAACTTCCCGATGACCCTGGGGGATCGTCTCTACACGGAGAGAGGCTCGCGGCTGGAGCTCCAGACCGAGGGAGGCGCGATCTACCTGGCGCCGGAGACGGAGCTCGCCGCGCTGAACCTCACGGACGAGGTGAAGCAGTTCTCGCTGGGGATCGGGTCCGCTTCGTTCCACCTGCGGCGCGTCGGCACCGGCGAGGTCTTCGAGGTCGACACCCCGAACGCCGCGATCACGCTCGACCGGGCCGGCGACTACCGGATCGACGTCGACCGGGACGGCAACACCCGCGTCTTCGTCAACCGCGGCCGCGCGCAGGTGGCGGCCGCCGGCGGCGAGGTGCCGGTCGAGGCCGGCCGCCTGATGGCGGTCGACGGCAGCGGCTCGGCCGCCCACAACATCGCCAGGCTCCCGCCCCGCGACTCCTGGGACCAATGGGTCGAGACGCGCTCGCAACGGTCCCGCGACGACGGGTCGAGCCGCTACGTCCACGCCGACATCCCCGGCCTGGACGACCTCGACGAATACGGGCGCTGGTCGGAAGTCCCCGAATACGGCACCTGCTGGAGCCCGGCGAGCGTGCCTGCCGGCTGGCAGCCCTATCGCGAAGGGCGCTGGGCCTGGCAAGACCCGTGGGGCTGGAGCTGGGTCTCCAGCGAGCCCTGGGGCTGGGCGCCCTATCACTATGGACGCTGGGTGACGTCGCGCGGCCGGTGGTACTGGGTCCCTGTCCGGACCGACGTCGAACGGGTCCGCTACGCGCCGGCGCTCGTCGCGTTCGTCGGCGGACCGGGCTTCTCCGGCGGGTACGTCGGCTGGTTCCCGCTGTCGCCCCGCGACCAGCTGCTTCCCTGGTGGGGCTCGCCGGCCCGCGAGACGTTCCGCGTTCCGAGCAACTACCTGAACCGCGCCTACGTGACCGTGGTGAACCAGAGCAGCTTCCTGTCGGGCACGCCGATTGCCAAGAGCACGATCCGCGACGAGCGGATCCTGCGCGAGATCTCCTCGGCACCCGTGGTCCGCGGCACGCTCCCGGTGGTGCCGGTGGCCTCCTCGATCCGCGTCTCGGAGAGGACCGGCTCGGCGACACGCCCACCGCCCGAGGCGCTGCTCCGGCCCGTGGTCACGCGTCGCGCCCCGGCCGCCGCGCCGCGTCGCTTCCGCGAGAGGGTCGAGCTCCTCCGCGAGAGCCGTGGCGCGCCGATGGACCCCGCGCCGGCGGCTCGCGTCGCGCCGGACTCGCGGGCCATCCGGCCCTCGCGGCCCCTCGCCGTCGGGGCGGAGCGTGTGCTCGCCGCACCGAAGCCGGCGCCGGTCCCCGTGAAGCGCGTCGACGAGAACGCTCGACGCGCCGAGAACGCGCGCGCTCTGCGGGATGCCGACCGCCAGCAGGAGCTCGCCACCCACGCCCGCGAGGACCTGCAGGAAGCCCGCCGCGACCGGCAGGGTCTCGACAACCTCAGGCAGCAGGCGGCCGACGGCGCACGCCGGGAACAGGCGACCGAGGCTCGCCGTCAGCATGACGCGTACGGCGCCCGCCGGGCGCAGCAGGACCTCGACGCCACCAAGGACAAAGACGACAAGGCTCAAGGCAAGGGCAAAGAGAAGAAAGACAAGGACAAGGGCGACGACAAAGACAAAGACAAAGACAAAGACAAGCACGAACCTGACGGGAAGAAGAAGGACTGAAGGCGCGGTCGATGGCGCTCGCTGTCCGAAGGTTCGCCGAGGAAGACCTGGCGAGGATCGTCCCGAGGATCGCCCGGGAGCCGCACAACCCGCTCACGCCGCGCGAGAGGGACATCCTTCTCGAGCTCTCGAACGGGTATGCGGCCCTGAACATTGCGGCCCGCCTCAACCTCTCGCACGCGACCGTGCGGAATCACATCCGTAACATCCTCCGCCGGCTCGAGGTGCACAGTCAGGTGGAAGCGATCTCTACGAGCTTCCGGCGTGGATGGCTCTGAGCCCTGATCGTTTGAGACGACGTCTGTTCCGACGACGACACCCTGAAGAGGACGCCCCTCTTCGGGGGGAGCTCCTGGGCCTCGAGAGCCTCGAGGAGCGCGCCAAGACGCTGGCCGGCGTCTTCACGCTGGCGCGCGACTGGCGCACCGGCCGTCACGACGTCCGCAGTCGCCTGGACGCCAACCTCCGCCTCCTCCGCGAGGCCTACCGGCTCCTGGCGGGCGACGTCCTTCGTGGGGACGCCGTCGACCCGGCTGCCGAGTGGCTGCTGGACAACTTCCACCTGGTGGAGTCGGAGGCGCGGGCGGTGCGCCACGACCTCCCGCCGGCGTACTACCGGAAGCTGCCCAAGCTCGCCGCTCGCGAGCTCTCGGGCAAGGCCCGGGTCCACGCGATGGCGCTGGAGCTGATCCGCCACGGCGACGGGCGGCTCGACTCGGAACGGCTCACACGCTTCGTCCTCGCCTACCAGACGGTGGCGCCCCTGACGATCGGCGAGCTCTGGGCCTGGCCCAGCATGCTCAAGCTGGCGCTCCTCGAGAACCTCAGAATCCTGGCCGCCGGCCTCCTGGCGGGGCGCGCGGCGCGGCGGGAGGCGGACGCCACCCTCGAGAGGCTGGCCGCCGGGAGCCTTCCCGAGCCGCTTCCCGAGCCGCTCCACAGCGCCTTCGTGGCGCGGCTGCGCGAGCGCATGCGCGAGTCCGACCCGCGGGTCTCCTCGCTCCACGCGCGGATGGAAGAGGCCTTCCCCGCCGGGGGCGCGACATCCGAGGACGCCGTCCGCGCCGAGCACCAGCGCCAGGCCACCGACCAGGCCTCGACCGGCAACACGATCACCAGCCTCAGGCTCTGCGCCACGCTCGACTGGAGCCGCTACGTGGAGCGCGTCAGCCAGGTGGAGCAGATCCTGAAACGCGACCCCGCCGCCGTCTACACGCAGATGGACTTCCAGAGCCGCGACCGCTACCGGCAGGCGGTGGAAGAGCTGGCCGAGCCCAGCGGCGAGGCGCAGGTGCGGGTCGCCCTGCGCGCCGTCGAGAGCGCGCGGCAGGCGGCCGACCGCAAGGGGATCGCCGAGAAGGCGGCTCACGTCGGACATCACCTGATCGGCCCAGGGCGGCCGGGCCTGGAGATCGACGTGGCCTACGCTCCCCGGCTGGGCCCGCGGCTGCGCCGGCTCTTCTTCTCCCACGCGACCGCGGCCTACCTCGGCGGCATCGGCTTCCTGACCGGGCTGGGCCTCTTCGCGGCCATCGCCTCGGTAGGGGCCGCGGGCGCTCCGGAGATGGCTGCCATCGCGGCGCTCCTGGCGCTGATCCCCGCGAGCGAGCTCGCGACGCTGGTCGTCCAGCGCCTCGTCGCGGCCCTGGTGCCGCCGAGGCGGCTGCCTCGCCTCGACCTCCGCCAGGGCGTCCCCGAGGCGGCACGCACCATGGTGGTGGTACCGGCGCTCCTCGGGAGCGTGAAGGGCGTCGAGGCGCTCCTGGACCACCTCGAGGTCCAGGCGCTCGGCAACCTCGACCCGCACATCCACTTCGCGGTGCTCGGCGACTTCAAGGACGCGGCCGCGGAGGTGATGGAGGGAGACGAAGAGATCCTGGCCGCCGCCGTGGCCGGGATCGACGCGCTGAACGGACGCCATGCGCCCGAGAGCAGGGACCGCTTCTTCCTCTTCCATCGCCGGCGCCTCTGGAACGAGAAGGAAGGCGTCTTCATGGGCTGGGAGAGGAAGCGGGGCAAGCTCGAGGAGCTGAACCGAATGCTTCGAGGCGGGGACTCGGGCTTCGCGACAACGCTGGGAGACCTGTCGATCCTGCCGTCGGTACGCTACGTCCTCACGCTCGACGCCGACTCGCGGCTCCCCCGCGGCGCCGCGCAGACGCTGATCGGGATCCTCTGCCACCCGCTGAACCGGCCCGTCTTCGACCGGTCGGTCGGCCGGGTGACCGAGGGGTACGGCATCCTCCAGCCGCGGGTCAGCGTCACGCTGTCGAGCGCAGCCGGGTCGCTCTTCGCGCGCGTCTACGCCGGGCACACCGGCGTCGACCCGTACACGACCGCCGTCTCCGACACCTACCAGGACCTCTTCGGGGAGGGCGTCTTCACCGGCAAGGGCCTCTACGACGTGGACGCCTTCCGCGCCGCGGTGGACGGCCGCGTGCCCGAGAACGCGCTGCTCTCGCACGACCTCTTCGAGGGACTGCACGCCCGGACCGCGCTCGTCTCGGACGTGGAGGTGGTGGACGACTACCCGGCCAACCTGCTGGCCCACGCGCGCCGGCAGCACCGCTGGGTGCGCGGCGACTGGCAGATCCTCGGCTGGCTCCTGCCGGTCGTCCAGACGGCGGACGGTATCGCGCGGAACCGGCTGCCGCTCATCAGCCAGTGGAAGATCCTGGACAACCTGCGGCGGAGCCTGGTGGCTCCCTCGCTCCTCGCCCTCTTCGCCGCGGCCTGGACCTTCCTGCCCGGAAGCCCCCTGGCCTGGACGCTGGCCGGGCTGACGATCGTCTCTTTTCCGCTGTTGACCTCGCTGTTCCACCTGGCGAAGCGGCCCCCGGCGCACGAGCCGGTGCGGGTGCACCTGCACGGCCTCCTCGAGGAGCTGAGCACGACCTCGGCGCAGGCGCTGCTGACGCTCGTCTTCCTCCCCTACCACGCCTGGGAGATGGCGCACGCCATCGGGCTGACGCTGGTGAGGCTGGTGATCACGCAGCGCCGCCTGCTGGACTGGGAGACCGCCGCCGCGCAGGCGGCGCGGGCCGCGGGGCTGCTGCGGGACGGAGTCCGCTCCTTCCTGGTGGAGATGGCGGCCAGCCCGATCGCCGCCGCCGTCCTGGTGACGCTCAGCGCGCTCTTCCGGCCCGGCGCCCTGCCGCTCGCCATGGCCTTCGGCGCCCTCTGGGCGGCCGCGCCCTTCGTGGCCTACTGGCTCAGCCACCCGGCGCCACCGCGGCATCGCGAGCTTTCGCCCGCCGACCGCGAGCTCCTCCTCACGATCGCCCGGAAGACCTGGCGCTACTTCGAGACCCTGGACGGCCCCGAGGATCACGGGCTGCCCCCGGACAACGTCCAGGAGGCCCCGGCGCGCGTGGTGGCGCACCGGACCTCGCCGACCAACATCGGCATGGGCCTCCTCTCGACGCTGGCCGCGCACGACCTCGGCTTCCTCTCCGCGGCGGACCTGCTGACGCGGCTGGAGCGGACGCTGACGACCTGCGAGGGGCTCGAGCGCCACGAGGGGCATCTCCTGAACTGGTACGACACGCGCAGCCTGGCGCCGCTCCTCCCCCGCTACGTCTCCACCGTCGACAGCGGCAACCTCGCCGGCGCGCTGCTGGCGCTCGCCGAGGGGTGCCGGCGGCTGGCCGCGTCGCAGGCGGAACTCTCGGTCCGGCTCCTCGATCTGGCGCGGCGCGCCGTCGCGTTCGCCGACGGGATGAGCTTCGCGTTCCTCTACGACGGTGAGCGCCAGCTCTTCGCGATCGGCTATCGGCTCGCCGACAGCGGCGGGCCCGGCCGGCCGGACGCGTCGTACTACGACCTCCTCGCTTCGGAGGCGCGCCTGGCGAGCTTCTTCGCCATCGCCAAGGGGGACGTACCGCAGAGCCACTGGTTCCACCTCGGGCGGCTGGTGGTCAGCGTGGAGGGAATGCCGACGCTGGTCTCCTGGAGCGCGTCGATGTTCGAGTACCTGATGCCGCTCCTCCTGATGAGGACCTATCCCGGCACGCTGCTGGACGGCACCTGCCGCATGGCGGTGCGGCGGCAGCGCCGGTACGGCCACGACCGCGGCGTCCCCTGGGGGATCTCGGAGTCGGCCTTCAACTTCGTCGACCGGGCGGGGAATTACCAGTACAAGGCGTTCGGCGTGCCGGGGCTCGGGCTGAAGCGGGGCCTGGCCGACGAGCTGGTGATAGCGCCCTACGCCACCGCCCTGGCCGCCATGGTGGATCCGGCCCAGGCCGCACGGAACCTGCGCCGCCTCTCCGGCGAGGGGGCCGAGGGGTCGATGGGCTATTACGACGCCGTCGACTACACACCTCGCAATTCGGACGACACCGGACCGCATTCCGGGCCGCAGGGGGTGGTGGTCAAGACGTACCTGGCGCATCACCAGGGGATGACCCTGGTCGCGCTCGCCAACGTCCTCCTCGGCGACGTCATGGTCGAGCGGTTCCACGGCGACGCGAGGATCCGCGCGACCGAGCTCCTCCTGCAGGAGCGCGTCCCGCGCCAGGCCCCGGTGATCGAGCCCCGCCCCGCCGAAGAGACCCGCGTGGCACCGGCGCCGATCGCCCGGGCGCCGCGCCGCCTCCGCTCGCCCCACACGCTGCACCCGCGCGCCCAGGTCCTCTCCAACGGCGCCTACGTCGCCATCGTCACCAATGCCGGCGGCGGGTCCAGCTTCTGCCGCGGCCGCGCCGTCACCCGATGGCGGGAGGACCGGACGCGCGACCCGGGCAGCCAGTTCGTCTACCTGCGCGACGTCCACGGCGGCGCGGTCTGGTCGGCCGCCTACCAGCCCGTCGGCGTGGAGCCGGACGACTACCTGGTGGAGCTCCTCACCGAGAAGGCCGTCCTCCAGCGGCGCGATCACGGTATCGAGACGCGCCTGGAGATCGCCGTCTCGCCGGAGGACGACGCCGAGGTCCGCCGGGTCTCGGTGACCAACCAGAGCGACCGGCCGCGCGAGATCGAGCTGACCAGCTACGTCGAGATCGCCCTCGGCTCGCTGGCCGAGGACGCCGCGCACCCGGCCTTCGGCAAGCTCTTCGTCGAGACCGAGTGGGTGCGCGAGAGCACGGCCCTCCTGGCGCGGCGGCGCTCGCGCGGTCCGCAGGACCCGGCGCTCCACGCCTTCCACGTCCTCTCCATGGACGGCCGGGTGCAGTCGCCGGTCGAGTGGGAGACCGACAGGATGCGGTTCCTGGGGCGCGGGCGCGGCCCGGACCGCCCCGTGGCCCTCGACGGGCGGGCGCTCTCCGGCACCGTAGGCGCCGTGCTCGACCCGGTGCTGAGCCTGAGGACGCGGCTGCGGCTCGCGCCCGGCGCCTTCGCCCGCCTCTCCTTCGCGACCGGCGTGGCCGGCGACGAGAACGCCGCGCGCGCGCTGGCGCAGAAGTACCACGACCCCGGCGTCGCCGCCCGCACCTTCGCCCTGGCCTACACCCATGCGCAGGTGTCGCTTCGCCACCTGGGAGCCTCCGTCGAGGAGGTGCAGCTCTTCGAGCGGCTCGGCTCCCGCGTCTTCTTCTCCGACGCCTCGTTGAGGGCGGGGAACGAGACGCTGACGAGGAGCACGCTGGGGCAGCCGGGTCTCTGGGGGCACGGCATCTCCGGCGACCACCCGATCGTCCTCGTCCGGGTGACCGAGCCGGACGACCTGCCGCTGGTGCGGGCGGTCCTCATGGCGCAGGAGCTCTGGCGCCTGAAGGGTCTGACGGCAGACGCCGTGATCCTCAACGAGCACCCCTCGAGCTATCGCGACGAGATGCACCGGCAGCTCGCCGAGCTCGTCGAGGGAAGCGCCTGGGGCGCGTGGAAAGGGAGACCCGGCGGCATCTTCCTCCTGCGGGGCGACGCGATGCCGGAGGCTCAGCGCCTCTTGCTGGCGACGGTCGCCCGGGCGGTCCTCGACGGCGACCGCGGCGAGCTGGCCGAGCAGCTCGACCGTCAGGAGGCGGAGCCACCGCTCGTCGTCACCGCGGCCCTTCCGGCGCCGGCGGCCGACGAGCCGTCGCAGCCTCCCCTCGAACGCCCGGTGCTGGTCATGGAGAACGGACTCGGCGGTTTCACCAAAGACGGCCGCCAGTACGTCGTCGTGCTGGAGGGGGACCGCGAGACGCCGCTGCCCTGGGTGAACGTCCTGGCGAACCCCGGCTTCGGCAGCCTCGTCACCAGCTCGGGCGCGGCGCATACCTGGTGCCGGAACAGCCGCGAGAACCGGCTCACGCCGTTCGCCAACGACCCGGTCACCGACCCGACCGCGGAGGCGATCCTCCTGCGCGACGAGGAGAGCAACGCCTGCTGGTCGGCCACTCCCGGCCCGCTCCCCAGGACGCCCCGCTCACCGCGCTGGATCGTGCGCCACGCGGCGGGCGTCACCCGGTGGCAGACCGCGACCCGCGGTCTGGAGCAGGAGCTGGCCGTCTTCGTGGCGCGCCAGGAGCCGGTCAAGGTCTCGCTCCTGCGCTTGACGAACCGGTCCGGCCGGCCGCGCCGTCTCAGCGTCTTCGCCTACAACGAGTGGTCGCTGGGGCCGCCGAAGCCGGGGCTCGAGCGGTTCGTCGTGACCGAGCGCGACGCCGAGACCGGCGCGGTGCTGGCGCGAAACCCCTACAGCGAGGGGTACGGGGATCGCGTGGCCTTCGCCGGAGCCGGCGAAGCGCTCCTCTCGTCGACCGGTGACCGCCAGGAGTTCCTGGGGCGGAACGGCTCGCTGTCACGCGCGGCGGCGCTGAGGCGGCCGCGGCTCTCCGGCCGCTTCGGCGCCGGGCTCGACCCCTGCGCCGCGCTGCAGGTGACCGTCGAGCTCCAGCCCGGCGAGACGCGTCAGGTCGTCTTCGTCCTCGGCCAGGGGCGCGACCGGGACGAGGCGCGCGCGCTCCTCCACCGCTACTCCGGACCCGACGGCGTCCGCGCGGCAGAGGCCGAGCTCTCGGCCGTCGAGGCATTCTGGGAAGAGACGCTCGGCGCCGTGGCCGTCTCGACACCGGACGACTCCTTCGACCTCCTGGTCAACCGCTGGCTCCTCTACCAGGGCCTCGCCTGCCGCCTCTGGGCCCGCTCCGGCTATTACCAGTCGAGCGGGGCGTACGGCTTCCGCGACCAGCTGCAGGACGTCCTGGCGCTCCTCACCACGCGCCCCGACCTGACGCGCGAGCATCTGCTGCGTGCGGCGGGGCGGCAGTTCGCCGAAGGGGACGTGCAGCACTGGTGGGACCCGGAGAGCGGCCGCGGCATACGCACCCGCTGCTCCGACGATCTGCTCTGGCTTCCCTACGCCCTCGCCGAGTACGTGAAGGCGACCGGGGACAGCGCCCTCCTCGAGGAGCGCGTCCCGTTCCTGCATGCGCCGCCGGTGCCCGCGGGTGAAGCCGAGGCGTATGGGCAGCCGGCGGAGTCGGCGGAGACCGGCTCTCTCTTCGAGCACGGAGTGCGGGCCATCGAGCGGGGGCTGACCGCCGGCTCCCACGGCCTGCCGCTCATGGGGAGCTGCGACTGGAACGACGGCTACAACCGGGTCGGAGCCGAGGGGCGCGGTGAGAGCGTCTTCGTCGGCTGGTTCCTGCACTCGGTCCTCGGCGCCTTCGCGCCGCTCTGCCAGGAGCGCGGCGACGAGGCACGCGCCTCGCGCTACCAGGCCGAGCGGGCCCGGCTGGAGGCGATGCTCGAGCAGAGCTGGGACGGCGAGTGGTATCGCCGCGGCTACTTCGACGACGGCACGCCGCTCGGCTCCTCGCACGGCGAGGAGGGCAGGCTCGATTCGGTGGCGCAGACCTGGGCGGTGCTTTCCGGCGCGGCGCCGCCGAAGCGCGCCGAGCGCGCGATGGACGCCGTGCGCGCCCAGCTCGTCCGCCGCACCTCGCGGGTGATCCTCCTGCTGTCCCCCCCGTTCGACGGCGCGGGTCCCGACCCTGGCTACATCAAGGGCTACCTGCCGGGAGTCCGCGAGAACGGCGGCCAGTACACGCACGCGGCGCAGTGGGTCGTCCTGGCCCTGGCGCGCCTGGGATACGGCGACGAGGCGGCCGAGCTCTTCCACATGCTCAACCCCATCAACCACTCGCGCACCGCGGCAGCGGTGGAGACCTACAAGACCGAGCCGTACGTGCTGGCCGGCGACGTCTACGACCACCCCTCGCACCGCGGGCGCGGCGGCTGGACCTGGTACACCGGCGCGGCCGGCTGGATGTACCGCGTCGGCCTCGAGGGGATCCTCGGGCTGGCGCGCCGCGGCGCGGCCTTCACGGTGCAGCCCTGCATCCCGTCCTCGTGGCCTGGCTACACCATCGAATGGCGCCTGGGCACGACCCGCTACACGATCGAGGTCGAGAACCCGGAGCGCCGCCGCGGCGGCGTGGTCAGCGCCGAGCTCGACGGAGCGCCGGCCGACCCCGCCGCGATCCCGCTGCTGGAGGACGGCGCCGCGCACCGCGTGCGGGTCGTGCTGGGCGCGGGACCGTCCCGCCCGTCCGGCACGGTGAAGCTCGAGGAGCCCGCGGTCCTCTCGCGGTGAAGCGGAGTCAGGGCCGGAGCGGAAGGTTCTTGGTGTCGTTGGTGCGGTTGTCGATCCGGGTCGCCAGGGCGATCACCCGACCGGTCGAGCCCGGCTTCGGCCGCACCTCGCACAGGACGTTCAGCCGGTCCTTGACGCCGATGCCGAAGCCGCCGGGGCCGAAGATGTCGTTGATCTGCCTCTGCTGGTTCGGACCGAGAGAGACGGTCAGGCGGCCCACCGGCGCGGTGCGCCGCTGCGTCTTCTCCCAGGCGGTCACCTCCAGCTCGGCGGTGCCGCCGCCGACCTCGGTGAGGATCAGGTTCGTGCGGGCGCCCCGGCTCCGGTCGCCGCCGGCCGTTCCCTCGAGCCCGTCGACCAGGACGGTGCGGCCGCTCTCGCCGGTCGTGGTCGCGTCGTCGAGCGCCAGGCCCTCGATCGCGTCGCCGTAGCTGCCGGCGGACGTCTCCGAGTAGACGCGGCTGACGATCGAGAGGTGCGGGCTGTCGGCGTCGACGAAGAGCGGTCCGAAGGAGGTGGGCTGGAGGCCGAAGACCTCGGTGAGGACGTCGTTCCAGGCGTCCTCCGCCTTGGGCGCCAGCGTCCGCGCCGCGCTGACGCGGGCCCCGGTGCTGCCGCGGTAGTCGAGCGTGTAGGTCACCGGCCGGCTGTCGTTGTTGCGGATCTCCACGCGGCTCTTGAAGGTGCCGGAGACGACCACGCTGGCGATGGCCGACCGCGAGGCGCGCGACACGGCCGCCAGCGGGCGCGACGCGAAGCTGGACGCGTCGCCGGTGCGTCCGTCGATCACGGTGATCACGCCGACGACGCTGCCCGCGGAGCCGGGCTCGGCGGCGATCTCGAGCGCTCCGGCGGTCAGCACCGCGCCGGGAGGAGCCAGCTCGGACACCGCGAGCTGCTTCTTGGAGTACGGCGGAAGATCGCGCTGCGCCGAGCCGAGCGAGCGTCCCTTCTCGTCGTAGAGCGTGACCGTCACGGTGGCGCGCTCCCCCGACGTCTCGGCCAAGATCAGGTTCGAGCGGTAGATCGCATCCTGCAGCACCCCGATGACGACCTGCGGAGCCCCTTGCCGCGCCCCTTCACGGCTGGTCACGGTCGGCAGCTGGAAGCCGAAGGAGCCGCCGTCCGGCGCGGGGGCGTCGACCACGCTCTGCACCCGCAGCTGCCCGATCCGGCTCGAGCGGACCTCCACCTGGCCGGAGCTCTGGTCGAGGCCGAAGAGCTGGCCCACCGGGTCGCTCCAGGCGAGCACGTCTCCGGGCGGCACCACCACCGACGCGAAGCGGACCTGCGCACAGTCGTAGCCGTTGGTGCCGGGCTCGCCGGAGTCGGACGTGAAGTAGAGATCGGCTTGGGCCGGATCGGCGCCGAGGTTCGTGACCAGGAGCCTGCTGACGAAGCGAACGCCGCCGCGGCCCACCGCGTTGACGACCGAGGGCACGATGAGGCTCGTCTCCCCTGGCCGGAGCGCCGCGCGTCCCGGACACGGCCCGCCGTTGGGAGGGCCGGTGTCCTCCACGGCCAGCCGGCTGCTGCGCCCGTCGCCGGTCCGGAAGGTCACGTAGGTCGTGCGGGGGAAGGCCCCGCCCGAATCGCCGCGGCTCCGCTGGGCGACGAGACGGATCGCCCGCACCGCGCCGGGAGCGATCGGCGAGGCATTCCAGAGCGTGCCGTCGGCGGCCTCGACCGACACCCAGGGGTCAGGCGCGATGTCCGCGGCCAGGTCCAGCGGCGCGCTGCCCGGGTTCTTCAGGTCGATCGTGAGCGGCTCGGGAGCCGCACCCACTGCCGCCGTCTCGAACCTCACGCTCTCCACCGGCCGGCCGTCGACCAGGAACAGCGGCGGCGACGACTCCGGGACCGCGGCGCCGGCCCTGCCGTCGGTGATGCGGAGCGAGAGGGCCACCTGCGGATAGGCCACGCCGCTGGCGGGATCGGCCGAGACCAGGGAGAGGAGCCCCTCGTAGCGCCCCGCCTGGTCCTTGGGGATCCCGGTGAACTGCGCGTACAGGATGCGGGCCTGGCCGGCGCGGAGCGACGTCACCGACTCGCTGACGGTGAAGAACGGGATCGGCTGGCTGGTGACCACGAAGCCGACGAAGTCCGAGGTCCCGGTGTTGCGGATCTCGACCTCGGCGCGCGGGAGCGGGATGCCCTCTGCCGGCTGTGCGATCACCATCGCCGGCGGCGGGCTGGTGATCGTCAGGAACGGCGGAGCCGCGGTGACGGCGACATTCAGCGGCGCGCTCGCCGGCCCCGCCGCACCGCAGGACGGCACGGCGCTCACCCGGTGCCGATAGGTCGCCATCTCGTCGGCAGTGAGGACGGCCGAGGTCCCGGCGGTCAGGAGCGTCTCGGCGCCGGCGAAGTCCGCGCTCTTGCTCCGCTCGACCCGGTAGACCGAGCCGGCCGCGAGCCCCTCGACGGGCGACCAGCTCAGCGCGTAGCTCGACCCCAGGAACGCCGCACCCTTGGTCGACGTCAGCGAGGCCGGCGCCGCCGGTGCAGGGCACGGCGATGTCGTGAAGCTGCGCACCGCGGAGGCCGACGACCTGGCGGCTTCGCAGGCGGCGCGGGCGACGACCTTCCAACGGTATGCAACGCCGGCTTTCAGAGTGACCGGAAGCATCGCGCCCGACACGGCGGACGCGAAGAGCGGCGGATCGGCACTCTCGCCCAGATAGACGTCGTAGGTGGAGGCTTCGCCGGACGGGATCCAGGCGAGCGTCACGGCCGGCGGAACGTCCGCGGACCCGGCGGCGGGCGACGAGAGCGCCGGCGGCGCGGGATCGGCGCAGCCCCCCGGCACCGTGAACGTCCCCTCGGCGGAGGACGACGCGAGCTCCTGATCGCAGGCGGCGTGGGCGATGACGCGCCAGCGGTAAGCAGTCCCGGGGACGAGCCCGGTCGCGGAGTGCGACGGCGTGGCGAGCCGCGCGGCGACCAACGGCAACACCCTTCCGCTGCCGAGGTACACGTCGTACGAAGCGGCGCCGGACGGCGCGGCGGCGGCCAGCGTCGTGGTCGGGCCCGGACTCGCCGGCGCCAGGAGCTGCGGAGGCTCGGGCGGCACGCAGGGGATCGGGATGGTGAACCGGCGCACGCCCGACAGACGCTCGACCGCGGGGCAGTGGATGTCCCCCTTGGCACGCACCCTCCAGAAGTAGGTCTTTCCGGGAGTCAGGCCGGAGAGCTGCAGCGCGGAGCCGGCGATGTCCCCCTGGGCCACCTTGCGCGGCGGGAACTCGGAGTCGACCAGGAGGTCGTAGGTGAACGCGGACGCCGCCTTGCTCCAGCTCACGTTCACCGAGGAGGCGCCGCTCACGGCGCCGTCGGCCGGCGAGCTGGCGTCGAAGGCGCCCAGGCTCTGCTTGCAGGGGAAGACGGCGCGGACGCGCGAGCGGGCGTCGGTGAAGAAGAGCGCGCCCTGCCCGTCGACGGCGACCGCGTCGGCGTCGCTCAGGCGCGCCTTGGTCCTGGGACCACCGTCACCCGACGACTCGACGAAGGTGCCGTCGCCGACCAGGGACTGGATGATCCCGCTGGCGGCGTCCACCTTCCAGATACGACTGCGGTCGGCGATGTACATGTTCCCGGCGGCGTCGAAGGCCATGTCGGTCACCGAGCCCAGCTGGGCCTGCGTCGCCGGAACACCGTCCCCGCCCGAGCCGCCGCCGGCGACCGTGGCGATCAGGCCGCTGGCGGCCTCGATCCGCCGGACCCTGGCGACGTCGCGGTCCGCGACGTAGATGTTGCCCTCGCGGTCCAGCGCGAGACCCGCGACGGCGCCGAGCCCGGCGGCGGTGGCGGGCCCGCCGTCCCCGGTGAAGGCGCTGGTGCCGTTCCCGCCGACCGTCGAGATCAGGCCGGTCCGCAGGTCGACCTTGCGGACGCGGCCGGAAAAGCGCGTGTTGGTGGCGGTGGACAGGTAGAGCGAGGTGCCGGTGGCGTCGACGGCCACGCCCTGGGGATCCTGGACCGCGGCGGCCGTCGCCGGACCGCCGTCGCCGGAGAACGCGCCGGTGCCGTTGCCGGCCACGGTCTTCAGCGTTCCCGTGGCCGCGTCCACCCGCCGGAAGTCATGCCCGAAGGGCTCGCCGAAGTAGAGGTTCCCGGCGCCGTCCCGCGCCACGTCGTTGACGGTGTCGAGGCTCGCGCTGGTGGCCGGGAGGCCTTCGGCGGAGATGATCGCCCCGCCTCCGGCCACGGTGGTGACGATGTCGGTCGCCCGGTTCCACTTCCGCAGCCGGCCCCGGAAATCGGCGATGGTCAGGTCGCCGGCGTCGTCGATGCAGATCCCGGTCGGCACCAGCCCGACCTGCGCCGCCGGCTGGCCGTCGCGGAGGAGCCCTCCCGCAACGCTGCCGGCGACCGTCGTGAGGAGTCCGGTCGCCGCGTCCACACGCAGAATGCGCCCGACCTGCCGCTCGGCGATCAGGAGGGTCCCCGCACCGTCCGCGCTGACGTTCCAGGGGCTCGCGAGCAGGACCGAGGTCGCCGGGCCGCCTTCCGAGGGCGGACGGGACCCGCCGCCGGCGACCGTGGCGATGCTCGCCGAGGAAAGATCGACCCTCCGCACGCGGCCCTGCTCTGCGATCAGGAGGCCGCCGCGTCCGTCGAGCGCGAGACCGGTCGGTGAGTTGAGCTTCGCCAGCGTCGCCGGTCCGCCGTCCCCCGAGGAGCCGGGCTCGCCGCTGCCGGCCAGGGTGCTGATGATGCCGGTGCGCGCGTCCACGCGCCGGACCCGGTGGCCGGAATACGAGGAGATGTACAGGTCGCCGGCGCTGTCGACCGCGACGTCCGTCGGGAAGGGGATTCCGGCCGCGGTCGCCGGCCCGCCGTCGCCGGAGTGCCCGGCGTTGCCGCCGACACCGGCGACGTTCACCAGCGCTCCCGTCTCGATGTCCACCCGCGAGACGTGATTCTGAACGGGATCGACGGCGTAGAGCGCGGCGCCGGACGGATCGAGGCCGATGCCGAAGAGCGAGAGGAACCCGGCGGCCACCGTGCTGATGACACCGGTCCGTGCGTCGACCCTTCGCAGCCTGTCGGACTCCGCGAAGTAGAGGTTGCCGGCGGTGTCCCGCTCGAGGTCGGAGGGCCCGGCGATCTGCGCCAGCGTGGCCGGCAGCCCGTCCCCCTTGAAGCCGCGCGCCCCCGTCCCGGCCACCGTCGTGATGAGCCCGGTCGCCGCCGACACCCGGCGGATCCGGTTGCCCTGCCCGTCGGCGATCAGGATGTTCCCGGCGCCGTCGGCGACGGCCGCCAGCGCCTCGAGCAGGGCCGCCGCGGTGGCCGGCCCGCCGTCGTCGTTGCCGCCGCCGACCACGGTGACGACCGACTGGGCCGAAACCGAGGGCGCTGGCGAGAGGGCGCTCGCCAGGAGCATCGCGGTGGCGCCGGCCGCGCATCGCACCCAGCGCCCCCGAGGTGAACGGCTCTTCGACACCTGGGGCGCATTCTCGCCCGTTCAGGGCGCGATCAGGCGCCGTGGCGCGTCTTGGCGATCAACCGCCGGTTCGCACGCTCAGACGGCGGACGCCGGAATCACCCTTCTCGTCCACGATCGTCACCCGCGAGCCGACCGTCACGCCGTCGCCGACGGTCGCCACCAGCCCCTTCTCCTCGAGGTCGAAGCCGTGCAGCTTCTTCTCGCCGGTCATGATCTCGATCTTCTTGCCGGGGGTGTAGACCGTCACCGTCCCGACGTACTCGTCGGTCTTGGTCTTGACCACGCCGTCCTTACCGCTGACCTTGGTCTCCGTCTTGGATTCGACGGTATTCCCCACCTGCGTCGTCTCGTTCACCGTCTTCACGCTGCCTTCCGGGCTCGTGCTGGTCGTCTCCGTCCTCTGGACGTTCTCGGGTGCCTTGTTGCAGGCGGGCGTGCCCAGCGCGGAAAGGACCAACAGCAGGCCCGGCAGCGGACCGATCGAGCGGATCTTCATGTTCTTGTGCCTCGCTCCTCCCAGCGCAATTCGCGTGCCGCTGTGCGGCACGCCGTGGGCCTCGCGGCCTCGTCTCCTGCGCCCGCGCTCGGCATGCATTGCCGACCCGCGCAGAAAAGCCTGCCGCTAGTGGCCTGTTAACGAGGAAACGAAAGCGTCGTTCGGAGCACCACGGGCCGAGATGCTAGGCGCCGCACCGTGCGCCAACCCGAGCGGTTGCGGAGGTGCGGCAACACCGCAGATC